>ERZ791919.48-NODE-48-length-142097-cov-5.717760_pt1 | contig 142097 bp, 123 predicted proteins | sample MGYA00510137_ERZ791919 | MGnify/ENA primary metagenome ERZ791919 (study PRJEB30046, sample SAMN00792059) | human gut metagenome | study: EMG produced TPA metagenomics assembly of the A metagenome-wide association study of gut microbiota in type 2... | reverse complement strand
TCATCAGATACTTTCTACTGCCGAGATATTTTCTCCCCAACAACTACAAATTTATTTTACTAACAAAGATTTTCCAGTCATTTCTTCTGGCTGCTGCATTCCCATCAGCTCAATCAGTGTCGGAGCGATATCTGCAAGGCATCCTCCCTCTCTCAGCTTATAAGCCGGATCAGCATTTACAAGGATGAACGGTACCGGGTTTGTTGTATGAGCTGTGAACGGCTCACCTGTCTCCTCATCAATCAACTGTTCTGCATTTCCGTGGTCTGCACAGATAAACATCTGTCCGTCTACTTCTTTCAGAGCCTCCACAGCTTTTCCTACACACTCATCAACCGCTTCTACCGCTTTGATTGCTGCCGCCTGCACACCAGTATGTCCTACCATATCAGGATTTGCAAAGTTGATCACAATCACATCATACTTCTCAGACTTGATTGCTCCAACCAGCTTGTCACATACTTCATACGCACTCATCTCCGGCTTCAGATCATAAGTAGCAACCTTTGGAGATTTCACAAGGATTCTGTCCTCACCCTCATTTGGCTCTTCCACTCCACCGTTAAAGAAGAACGTTACATGAGCATACTTCTCTGTCTCAGCAATACGTGCCTGCTTCAGTCCATTATCTGCAAGGAACTGTCCGAACGTATTCGTAATAGACTCTTTCACAAATGCTACCATCTTATTTTCAATCGTTGCATCATACTCAGTAAAGCATACGAAGGTTGTCTTAACTCTCTCTCCTCTGTCAAATCCGTCAAAGCTGTCATCACAGAATGTTCTTGTCAGCTCTCTTGCTCTGTCAGGACGGAAATTGAAGAACACTACAGAATCATTCTCTTTTACTGTAGCTTTAGCAGCACCGTCTTTTGTTACAACAAATGGTACAACAAACTCATCCGTTACATCTTCATCATAAGAAGCCTGGATTCCTGCTGTTGCTGACTCTGCTGTATTTCCTTCTCCTGCGACCAGTGCTTTATACGCTTTTTCCACACGATCCCAACGATTATCACGGTCCATTGCATAATAACGACCGGATACGGATGCAACTTCACCTACACCGATCTCTTTCATCTTTGCTTCAAGCTGCTCTACATACTCCTTACCCGATGCCGGTGGTGTATCACGGCCATCTAGGAAACAGTGTACATAAACCTTTTTGATTCCCTGTCTCTTTGCCAGTTCAAGGATTCCATAGATATGAGTAATATGACTGTGGACTCCTCCATCAGATACCAGTCCCATCAGATGCAGTGCAGAATCATTTTTCTTAACATTTTCGCAGGCTGCAAGAAGTGCCTTATTCTCAAAGAAATCTCCATCTTCAATGGACTTCGTAATCTTTGTAAGTTCCTGGTAAATGATACGTCCGGCACCCATATTCATATGTCCTACCTCTGAGTTACCCATCTGTCCATCCGGAAGACCTACAGCAAGTCCGCTGGCATTTCCTTTTACGAACGGACACTCTGCCATCAGTTTATCCATAACCGGAGTATTCGCAAGTGCTACTGCATTGCCCTCCGTCTTATCTCTTAATCCATATCCATCTAAAATCATCAATACGGTTGGTTTTTTGCTCATTCCAAAATCTCCTTTGCATTTAGATTGTCTAATTTTTAACTCCACAGCCTATTGTACTAGTTTTAGCACAATTTTGCAAGACGGACCACCGAACAAATATACCTGAAAAATAACAGGATTTCATTCCGGTTCAAGTAAAAATCACCACTCCATCGTTGTCTCTCTTACAACAAGACTTACATCAAATATATTTTTCTTCTGCCAGGGCTGCCCTTCTACACATTTCTCTATGATCTGTGCTGCAGCAGTTCCCATTTCCCGGATGGACTGATGGATCGTCGTCAGTTCTGGGGTAAATATCTGCCCGAATTTTACATCATCAAATCCGATCAGTTGGACCTCCTGCGGAATTTTCTTTCCCATCCTGGTAAGTTCTTTATACACAGCCATCGCGATCATATCATTTCCTGCAATAACCCCGTCCACATCAGGGTATTGTTCCAGCATTTTTCCTACAGCCCGGATTCCCTCTTCATATACATAGGTGCAATCCACAGACTGCTCTTTCAGACCGTATTTTTCGCAGACCGCAAGATAACCTCTGTATCGCTCATTTCCACTGGAATAGCCTGACGGTTCTTTCAGACACACAATCTTATTGCATCCGCACTGCACCAGATGCTCTGCTGCCAGATATCCTCCCTTATAATGATCCGATTTAACAACCGCTTTTTCATTTACATTCTGCAAAGTCCGGTCGACAAGAACAACCGGAACCTGACAGACCTTCAGTACTTTTCCTGTATCTGCACTGTCGGTCATGATAATGACTCCATCTGCTTTCATCTGTACCAGCATCTGAATATTCTGCATCTCTTTTTCTGCATTATTCCCGGAACTGCACAGAAGCATTCTGTAACCATTCTGAAACGCCTCATCTTCCACGGCTTTTGCCAGTTCACTGAAAAAAGGATTTTCAATATCCGGTACGATTACTCCGATAATCTTTGAGGACTTTTTATATAAAGCACGAGCAAGTTCATTGGGACAAAATCCCGTCTTTTCTATCGCAGCCTCCACCCGCTGTCTCTTTTCTTCATTTACATTTGCTGTTCCATTCATGACTCTGGAAACGGTCGCAGGTGATACTCCGGCGATCTTTGCCACATCTCTGATACTTGTCATTCTTTTTATTTTCCCCCGTATCCATCTGTCTGTAACCCGTTACATGGCTTTTATTATAATTCCCTGCTTTTTCATTTCGACACCTTTCACCGTCGTTATCCGGTCTTTCTTTTTCTTTTGCCGATCTGACTATTTCTTTAACTCTGTCTCTACTTCTTCTGCTGTCGGCATTCCTGTCTGTGCTCCAAATTTTTCTGTAGACAGACTTGCTGCCACATTTGCATAGGCAAGTGCATCTTCTATCGCCTTTCCTTCTGCAATCTGCACCGAAAAAGCACCATTCAGCGTATCTCCCGCTCCTGTCGTATCTACAACCTGTGCTTTTCTTGCCGGAACATTCAAAATCTGTCCATCCTTAAGACACGTTGAAACACCTCTTGATCCCTGGGTAATGACCAGTTTTTCCGGGTACTTTCTCAACAGATCTTCTGTACTTAATTCATCACCGAAAATCAGCACTGCTTCATGTTCATTTGGTGTCACATAAGTCACCTTATCAATGATTTCCATCGGGACTGCTGCAGCAGGTGCGGGATTCAGAACAATTTTGATCCCTTTTTCATAACAAAACTCGATCACATAATGAACCGTCTCTAATGGAATTTCATGCTGAAGCACTACCATATCAAATTTCTCAAGTTCTGATTTAATGCTGTCAATATAGGCTCTGTCTACCTTGCCATTTGCTCCCGGTACAACGATGATCGTATTGTCATTGTCTCCGACCGTAATCATTGCGATCCCCGTCGGAACGCCTTTCAGAATCTGGATATGTTCTGTTCCGACTCCGACTGCTTTCAGATTCTCCAGCATTTTTTCTCCATTGCTGTCGTCTCCGACACATCCAAACATCTCTACCTCTGCACCAAGCTTCGCCATTGCTACTGCCTGATTCGCCCCTTTTCCCCCCGGAATATAAGAAAGGGAGCTGCCCATCAGCGTCTCACCCTTTAAAGGGATTCTCTCCGCAGTAACTGTCATATCCGTATTGATACTTCCTACAACTGCAAGCCTCATTTTTCTTTCTCCTTCATTTTATAATCTATTTCCTAGCTTTTTTCTTCATTTTTTGAAACCCATTTCATATCTAATTTCATTATAGGTATCCTTTTCTTTTTTTGTCAATACGATTTGTAATATTTGTTGGCTTTGCATATTTTCCTTTTATACATAGAAAAAACTGACAGTATTGTAATTCTTTTCAATACAATACTGTCAGTTCATCATTCGCCGACAATCTATGGTTTTTAAAAATTCTTTTCTAAATAGTTTGCCATTGAAAAATAAGCACATGTCCTGCTATAGTTAGCAGATAATTTTGCATATTGAGCAGTTTGCTCTGTATTCGCTTCTGTTCTTCTCAATGTAGATAACATTTTTTGATTTTGGTCAATCATAGTTTGATTTCTGGCTTCCTGTCTATGTTGATTAAAAATAATAGCTTGATTTTGCTTTATAATATAATCCAATCTTTCTACTATTTTCTTTATTCCATAATCTATATGTTCATGTAATAATGTTTCTGATAATGACGCAGATGATGTAGACATATAATCATATATATAAATAAGTGCCGGCAAGTTTCTATATGGTTTTGCCAAAATATTCTGATCATAATAATTCTTTTTCAACTCATACACTTTTCTATATTCTGACTGGATATAAGTTTCTTTCTTTTTCCAATTGCTTTTCACCTGATTAATCAGCTCTTGATTATCAGCAATCCTTTTTTCCTCTCTTGCATTATTTTTTTGAGCTTCATCCCTTTTTCGACTATTTTCAAGTACGCCACTGATAACTGCAAATAAGAAAACTATCCCCATAAACCAAAAAAAGATTGCAACGCCAAAGAAACAATAATTCCATAACTGAAGTGCAACTAATTTCTTTAACCAATTGCAAAAATATCCCATCAGAAAACATACTCCACATCCCATCAACACTCCAAAAATCGGTTCTTCAATTTCCGACATGAATTTACCGTTTTCTAAACTGTCCAGTACCTGCTCATAATCCTTTTTTTCTTCTTGATAAAGCTTTTCTATCCTACGTGCAGCAATTTCCAGATCTCTTAAATCTCTTATATATAAGATTAATGCCTTTCTATTCATTTTTCATCCCTTTATTACAGCTTTTGAAAAGATTTTATTGTTAAGCCTTTATATTCTAAAATTCCTTCATCCCCAACAGTAATAAATACCTTATATCCCTGAAAATTTCTTAATCGCAAACGCTCTCCATTTTCACATTCCACGATATACCATTCGGCTCCTGCATTTGACTGCTTCTCTAAAATTTTTACTTTTCTTCTAATTGCCTCTTTTGAATCATCTTTTGTTCTCAATATAAAATTGGCTGCAATTACTACTAACATAAGAATTACCAAAATCGCAAAAATTACAGGAAAAGCTTCTCCAAATTTATCTACTCCTGAATTATCAATTCTAACTGTCATCTTCTTCTCTCCCCTTTAATCTTTTTTCCTTATTACAAGTGACAAAACAAATCCAATCCCAGTTACTCCACTAAGACCATAAAAAAGCTTTCCACTTGACTGCAATATTTCATACTTTCGCTGATTTCCACCAAGTGTTCCCGTCTCATTCGATACAAATTCTCCATCAACCATTGTTCCAAAACTGACTTCTATTCCTTTTTGGGTTTCTGCAGTTTTTCCATACAAAGCTCCCATTAAGAGAAAACTTATAGTCAAAACTAACATAAGAACTGCTATAATTTTTCTATTCATCTTTTCCCCTCCCTTCGTTTTTACTTTTGTACTTACTTTATTATACATTTTATTTTTCTTTTTTCAATACTTATAACTAAAGTTTTAGTTATTACTTTCTTTAATTTTAGTGTTTAGCTACATTATAATGATTCGAAAGTAGGTGATTAACATGGCTATTAATTACAAAACTCTCGGAGATCGCATAAAAACCAAGCGAATTTCTCAAGGTATTACTCAAGAAAAATTTGCAGAACATATGGACGTTTCTGTTGGCTATATCAGCCAGTTAGAGCGAGGCATATCGAAAGTCAGTCTTGAGCGGTTAGTTTCCATTTCCGAATATTTTAATTGCAATATAGATTTCTTTATAGATGGAATTAATTCCAATACTGAACACTATCTAGCTCAGGATTTCGAAGAACTCTATGCTCAACTTTCTTCTCATGAGAAAAATATCTTAAAAATTTTATTACAAGAATATATTCACAACCGCTAAATAAAATGTAAGGCGTAGCACTAAATCAAAATTAGTACTACGCCTTACATTTTATTTCTCCCGTCTATTTTCCCGTCCTTAGATCATCGGCAGTAATTCTCTCATCAGATTTACACTATGTGTAATTGCCTGCTTCTCAAAGGTCGGATAGTCAACCTGTGCTGTTCCGTCTGCCTTATCTGAAATTGCTCTGATAATAACATACGGAATGTGATTCAGATATGCTCCATGTGCGATTGCTGCACCTTCCATTTCAGTACATTTTGCCTGAAAATTTTCAACAATCCGATCTTTTACTTCCTTTTTGGAAATAAACTGATCACCACTCGCAACTCTTCCCATAAAGGTGCGGATCTCCGGATTTGCCTTTTTATTTGCCTGCATTGCTTTTTCAGCAAGTTCCTTATCTGCCGGAAATGCAAATACATCCATTCTTGGAACCTGTCCGACCGGATCGCCCAATGCACTTACATCCATGTCATGATGCACTGCATCTGTAGAGATTACGATATCGCCAATATTGATCTCTGCATCCAAAGAACCTGCCACGCCCGTATTGATCAACTCATCAACATGATAACAATCTGCAAGAATCTGCGTACAGATCGCCGCATTTACTTTACCAATTCCGCTCTGCACAACTACAGCATCTTTTCCATAAAGCTTTCCTTTGTAGAATTTCATAGATGCTTTTTCATTCATCTCACATTCCTGCATATCCGCAATTAACTCACGGACTTCCTCTTCCATTGCACCGATAATTCCTATCATATTTTTGCTTCTCCTTTGATAAAAGGCTATTCAACCGGTAATCTTTACCAAATCAAATAGCCTTTCTGCTTATATATAAGCTTACTTTTTATTAACTTTACACAAAATTATTCGGCTTATTTATAATTTACGATCTTACCAAAATCAGCCTTCAGAGATGCTCCACCTACAAGACCACCATCGATATCTGCCTGAGCAAATAACTCCGGAGCTGTAGCAGCATTTACAGATCCGCCATACTGGATACGGATTGCTTCTGCTGTAGCTTCATCATAAACTTCTGCGATGCATGCACGGATACCTGCACAAACTTCCTGTGCCTGCTCTGTTGTAGCTGTCTTTCCTGTTCCGATTGCCCAGATTGGCTCATAAGCGATTACTGCTGTCTTAGCCTGATCTGCTGTGACTCCCTGGAATCCAACTTTAACCTGCTGACGGATGAAGTCCATTGTTACGCCCTGCTCTCTCTGCTCAAGAGTTTCTCCGCAGCACATGATCGGTGTGATACCATGCTCAAATGCTTTCAGGACTTTCTTATTAACATCCTCATTTGTCTCACCGAAGTAATCTCTTCTCTCTGAATGACCGAGAACTACATATTTAACACCTGCATCTACAAGCATATTCGGAGAAATTTCGCCTGTATAAGCTCCGCTTTCCTCAAAATACATATTCTCAGCACCAACCTGAATATTGGTTCCTTTTGCAGCCTCTACAACCGGTACAATGTCGATAGCCGGTACACAGAATACTACATCAACTTCCTCGTTCGCAACGAGCGGCTTCAACTCTTCTACAAGTGCTACTGCCTCGCTTGGAGTCTTATTCATTTTCCAGTTTCCTGCAATAATTTTTTTTCTTGCCATTGTTCTATCTCCTTTTCCATATTACAGGGATATTCACCCTATCATGCCTGTCCGTTGCATACGCCCGTACTTATCAGATATGGTGAACGTGATCCCTGTCTGGACTCATTTTTTGCTTACGCCCACTTTAGTCAGGTGATTATTTATCATTTGCTGCTGCAACACCCGGAAGTTCTTTTCCTTCAAGGAACTCAAGTGATGCACCGCCACCTGTTGAAATATGAGTCATCTTGTCACCATATCCAAGCTGATTTACAGCGGCTGCTGAATCTCCACCACCGATGATCGTTACTGCATCAGTCGCAGCCAGTGCTTCTGCTACTGCTTTTGTACCTGCTGCAAATTTAGGCATCTCGAAGCATCCCATTGGTCCGTTCCATACAACTGTCTTAGCTGTCTTAACAGCATCAGCAAATAACTCTGCTGTCTTCGGTCCGATATCAAGACCTTCCCATCCATCCGGGATTTCTCCACTTGCAACTACCTGAATATTTGCATCATTTGAGAAATCATCAGCGATCACATTATCAACCGGAAGAAGCAGCTTTACACCTTTATCTTCTGCTTTTTTCAGCATATCAAGTGCATACTGGCAATAGTCTTCCTCAAGGAGAGATGTACCAACATTTCCACCCATTGCTTTGCTGAATGTATAAGCCATTCCACCTCCAATGATCAGTGTATCAACTTTCTCAAGCAAGTTCTCGATAACTGAGATTTTGCTGGATACTTTTGCACCACCAAGGATTGCAACAAATGGTCTTTCCGGATTCTCTACAGCATTTCCGAGGAAATCGATTTCTTTCTGCATCAGATATCCAACAACTGCTGTATCAACAAACTGAGTAACTCCAACGTTAGAGCAGTGTGCTCTGTGAGCTGTTCCGAATGCATCATTTACAAATACATCACAAAGAGAGGCAAGATCTTTGCTGAATGCCTCACCATTCTTTGTCTCTTCTGCTCTATAACGTGTATTCTCAAGAAGGATAACGTCTCCGTCCTTCATAGCTGCAACTGCAGCTCTTGCATTTGGTCCTACAACTTCCGGATCTGCTGCAAATTTAACTTCCTGTCCAAGAAGTTCGGAAAGTCTTACTGCAACCGGTGCAAGAGACAGCTCCGGTTTTGGCTCTCCCTTCGGCTTTCCAAGATGAGAGCAGAGGATTACCTTTCCACCGTCTGCAATCAGCTTTTTGATCGTCGGAAGTGCTGCTACGATACGGTTCTCATCTGTGATTTTTCCATCGATAAGCGGAACATTGAAGTCACATCTTACAAGGACTCTCTTTCCTTTTACATTAATATCATCTACTGATTTTTTGTTAAGTGCTGCCATAATAATAGCCTCCTGTTAATTTTTCTTTGCTTGATAGCAAAAATGGAGTCCGGTCCAACAATAAGACCGGACCCCATTGTGAGTCAATAATTCAAATTGCCTATTGAGTCATGATCCTCTTATGAGAATTAAGCCTCAAGAAGTTTTCCGAAGTATTTGATTGTTCTTACCATCTGGCTTGTGTAAGAGTTCTCATTGTCATACCATGAAACAACCTGAACTTCTGTTGTACCATCGCCAACCGGAAGAGCCATTGTCTGAGTTGAATCGAACAGAGAACCAAATCTCATTCCTACGATATCGCTGGAAACGATCTGATCTTCGTTGTATCCATAAGACTCATTAGCTGCTGCCTTCATAGCTGCATTGATCTGATCTACTGTAACTTCTCCGTCAACTACTGCTGTAAGGATTGTTGTAGAACCTGTTGGTGTAGGAACACGCTGTGCAGATCCGATCAGCTTGCCATTCAGTTCTGGGATAACAAGACCGATTGCCTTTGCAGCACCTGTGCTGTTAGGAACGATATTAACTGCTGCTGCACGGGATCTTCTGAGATCGCCTTTTCTCTGCGGTCCATCAAGAGTCATCTGATCTCCTGTGTAAGCATGGATTGTACACATGATACCGGACTTGATTGCTGCAAGGTCATTAAGAGCTTTTGCCATCGGAGCCAGGCAGTTTGTTGTACAAGAAGCTGCTGAGATGATGTTGTCATCTTTTGTAAGTGTCTCGTGGTTTACATTGTAAACGATTGTCGGAAGGTCATTTCCAGCCGGAGCGGAGATAACTACTTTCTTAGCACCTGCATCGATGTGAGCCTGAGCTTTTGCTTTGGATGTGTAGAATCCTGTACACTCCAGAACAACGTCAACACCGATCTCTCCCCAAGGAAGTTCAGCTGCATTAGCCTTAGCGTAGATTTTGATCTCTTTTCCGTCAACTGTGATGGAATCCTCTCCTGCCTCTACTTTATCAGCCAGAGCGTATGTTCCCTGAGTTGAGTCATATTTTAACAGATGAGCAAGCATCTTAGGGGATGTAAGGTCGTTGATTGCTACTACCTCATATCCTTCTGCTCCGAACATCTGTCTGAAAGCAAGACGTCCGATACGTCCAAAACCATTGATCGCTACTTTTACTGCCATGATTAATTCCTCCTAAAAGTTTTTAAAAAGTTATGACTGTTCTTCAGCCATGGCGATAAACTCTTTACAAAGCGATGATTGTTAAGAATTCATCAACTAGGTTAATTGTACTAAAACAAGAACAAAAATTCAAGTACTAAATCCATTTAAATACAATTTTATGGAACAATCCTTTGAAATACAGGTTTGCGTCCATGAAATTCTGCATAATAACTAAAGCCACATTCCCGGAGTATTTCCGTTGCCTTTTCAAATTCATAAGCAACATGGGCAGGTTCATGGGCATCCGCCCCGATCGTAATGATCTCCCCACCAAGCTCCCGGTAACGTTTCAGTACATCCGGGTGGGGATTCGGGAATCCAAGTCCGTATTTTATACCCGCCAGGTTCATTTCCAGTCCTTTTCCCTCTGCGATCAGTTTTTTCAGGACCGCATCAATCTCATCCGAAAATTTTCTATAAGAATATTCCGCTGCCTGATGGATTCCATAACGGACCACATAATCCAGATGTCCCAGTGCATCAAAATCTTTCACTGCCTCCACATTCTCCAGTATTTCCCGGAAAGCCATCCGGTAGACTTCTTCATCCGTTCTTCCTTCAAAGATTTTACGATAATAAGGATCCTGTCCACCAACCAGATGAACAGATCCAATTACAAAATCAAAGGGATATGCTTCTGTCAGTCGGTGATACGCTTCTCCAAGATGCTTCTGAAGCCCAATCTCCACTCCGATCCTCAGATCCAGTTTTCCTTTATATTGTTCCTTCAGACGGTTAAGCTGTCCAAAATACTCATCCAGGTCAAATTGAAATGCATTTGCCGGAAAATCCGGGGTCTCCGGAAAGTCCAGATCCATATGATCTGTGATACAGACCCCTTCCAGTCCTTTTTCAACCGCTGCATCCAGCATGGAAGTAACCGTTGCTTCACTGTCAGCCGAAAAGCACGTATGCATGTGACAGTCACTTTTTATCATAATATTGTTCCGCCTCCAAGTACATATTCTCCGTCATATAATACCACTGCCTGCCCCGGTGTTGCTGCACGGATCGGCTCATCAAATGTACAGACGATTTCATCTTCTCCCGTCCGTTCCACAGTACACCATGCTCCTTTATGGTTATAGCGGATCTTTGCAAAGATACGTACCGGCTCTGTGATCTGCTCCACACTCATAAAATTCAGTTCATTTGCACGCACTGTATAAGTCAGGGATTCCTCGTAAGTTCCGATCACAACTTCGTTGGTTTCAGGACGGATTTCAAGGACGAATGCCGGGTATCCCAGAGCCAGTCCAAGTCCCTTCCGCTGCCCCACCGTATAATGGATGATCCCCTTATGCTTTCCAAGAACCTTTCCCTCCGGGGTAACAAAATTACCGGTCGGCAATACCTGATCTGTTGTGTTTTCAATAAACGAAGCGTAATCACCATCCGGTACAAAGCAGATATCCTGGCTGTCCGGCTTATGTGCAACCAGAAGTCCGATCTCATCCGCCATTTCCCGGATCCTGTCTTTGGAATATTCTCCTACAGGCATCAGAGTACGTGCCAGTTGTTCCTGGGTCAGATTATACAGTGCATACGTCTGATCTTTTTCCATTGTAGCCGAACGGCGGATCGCATACCTTCCATTTGGAAGATGTTCTATCCTTGCATAATGGCCTGTAGCAATATAATCAGCACCGATAGAAAGGCTTCTTTGAAGCAGTGCCTCCCATTTCACATACCGATTGCATGCAATACAGGGGTTCGGTGTTCTTCCGGCAAGATATTCTTTTGTAAAATATTCGATCACGCTCTTTTGGAACTCATCCTTAAAATTCATGACATAATAAGGAATCCCGATCGCAGCCGCAACTCTTCTTGCGTCATCCACCGCACTCAGTCCACAGCAGCCACCATTCTCTTCCTGCACAATATTTTCTTCGTCCTGCCAGATCTGCATGGTCACACCTATGACATCATATCCCTGCTCCTTCAAAAGCCATGCCGCCACAGATGAATCCACACCTCCGGACATTCCTACAACTACTTTTCCTTTACTCATTAATATTCCTCTTCTTCAGCCTCTTCTCCCTCATGAATATCTGACTTCGGCTTCTTCAGACCTTCAATTTTGATGCCATGCTTTTCAGCATAATCCCAGAGTGCTGCATGGATTGCTTCTTCAGCAAGCAGGGAACAATGTACCTTTACCGGCGGCAATCCGTCCAACGCTTCCATAACCGCTTTGTTCGTTACTTCCATTGCCTCCTGAACAGATTTTCCCTTTACCATTTCTGTTGCCATACTGGAAGTTGCAACCGCTGCACCGCATCCAAAAGTCTTGAATTTTACATCCTGGATGATCTGATTTTCATCGATATCCAGATAAATTCTCATGATATCTCCACATTTTGCGTTTCCTACTGTACCTACTCCGCTCGCATTCTCAATTTCCCCTACATTTCTCGGGTGCTGAAAATGATCCATTACCTTTTCTGTATACATTCTGACTTTCCTCCATTAATCTCTGATTTTACCTTTTATTTTTATCCTCTATTTTTATCTTTTATTGTCCTGATCTGTAACTCTTATTTCTGCTTTTTCATAAAGTCTTCATACAGTGGAGACATACTGCGAAGATGTGCCACAATCTCTTTCAGATTGTCAATCGTATAATCAATATCTTCTTTTGTTGTCTCTGCACTTAAAGTCATACGAAGTGAGCCATGTGCAATCTCATGAGGCAGACCGATGGCGAGAAGTACGTGTGACGGATCCAGAGAACCGGATGTACAGGCTGAACCACTGGATGCACAGATTCCTTTCATATCCAGCATGATCAAAAGGGACTCTCCCTCTACAAACCGGAAACTGAAATTGATATTATTCGGAAGACGTCTTGCCCGGTCTCCGTTCAGACGGCAGTATGGAATCTCTTTCTCAATTCTTGCAATCGCATAATCTCTCAGTTCTGTCTCTTTTCTGATCCGATCATCCATAGAAGCCACTGCAAGTTCCACAGCTTTTCCAAATCCTACGATTCCCGGAACGTTCTCTGTTCCTGCACGACGCTTTCTCTCCTGAGCCCCGCCGTGTACAAAAGAACGGATCTTAACTCCTTTTCTGATATACAGGAAACCGATTCCCTTTGGTCCGTTCAACTTATGTCCACTGGAACTGAGCATATCAATATTCATCTCATCTACGTTGATCGGAACCTGTCCAAATGCCTGAACTGCATCTGTATGGAATAAGATTCCATGTTTATGTGCGATCTCTCCGATTTCTTTAATCGGTTCAATCGTACCGATTTCATTGTTAGCAAACATAACACTGATCAATATCGTATCCGGGCGGATTGCAGCTTCCACAGCTTCCGGACTGACAATACCATTCTCATCCACATCCAGATAAGTCACCTCATATCCACGCTTCTCCAGATACTCTCCTGTATGAAGGATTGCATGATGCTCAATCTTAGTCGTAATAATATGCTTACCTTTTAATTCATAAGCTTCTGCTGTTGCTTTCAAAGCCCAGTTATCCGACTCTGAACCTCCTGCTGTAAAATAGATTTCATCCGTCTTTGCTCCAAGAGCCTTGGCGATCGTCTCTCTCTGCTTCGTTATAACTTCTTTATTTGATGAACCCACACTGTATACACTGGATGGATTTCCAAAATGCTCCGTAAAATATGGCAGCATTGCCTCAACAACTTCCGGTGCCGTCTTTGTCGTTGCTGCATTATCAAGATAAATTAGTTTTCCCATTGTCCTTTGCCTCCGTATCCGTTCTGATTTTGTTCTGATTCTTTTCCTGTATTTTATTCAGTTTTTGCACTGCGAGCGATCTTTATCATCGCATGGAGTATTACGTCCTTCCTCCACCAACTGACTTAACCAGATATCATCCACTGTCCGGTTAATACTGTCATTGATCCGTTTCCATACATACTTTGTCACGCAGCTTTCTGATGCCTGACAGCCTCCCCTGGGATCAAGACCTGCACACTCTACCGGTTCCAGACTTCCTTCCAATGCCCGGAGTACTTCACCTACTGAGATTTCTTTTGCATCTCTTGCAAGGATATAACCTCCATTTGCTCCCCGGATGCTCTTTACTATTCCTGCTTTTTTCAGCATGGACATAAGCTGTTCGAGATAGCGTTCAGAAATATCCTGCCTTTTTGAAATACTTGTGATAGATACCGGTGTCTCCTCACTATATTGTGCAAGATCGATCAGGGCTCTCAGACCATATCTGCCTTTCGTTGACAGTTTCAAATTTTCACCTTCTTTTATCCAGCTAATTATCCCTAGTATTGTACTAGGATTTTCTTTAGTAGGATATCACTCGTATTTTGTTCTGTCAAGGCTGTTCCCGAAATAAATATTAAAAGAACAATTCATCAGGAGGCTCTTTCATGCCTGCCAGAACCAAATTGATTCAGGGAACATTCATTCTTACTTTCGTTGGAATCCTCAGCCGGTTTATGGGATTTTTCTTCCGTATGTTTACAAGTCACATCTTTGGTGAGGAAAATGTCGGTCTTTACCAACTGATCTTTCCGGTTTATCTTTTCTGCCTTTCACTGAGTACTGCCGGGATCGAAGCTGCAATTTCACGGACTGTTGCCCAGAAGGCATCCCGTGGCAAATATATTGAAGCTCAGTCGATTCTATATACCGGACTCTTTTTTTCTGTTCTTTTTTCCATAATACAAATGCTGCTTCTTCAGAAGTATGCCCTTTGGATTGCCATCCACTGGATGGGGGATGCAAGATGTGCCGATCTCCTTCTTCTGGTTACCTATGCTCTGCCCGCTGCTGCTATCCATACCTGCATCTCAGGATATAGTTACGGTCTGCAAAAAACCTCAGTTCCCGCTTTATCGCAGCTTTTAGAACAACTTGTCCGCATTTCTTTTGTCGTAGTACTTCACCTTCTGTTTCAAAAGAACGGGCAGACTCCCGGCATCCTGCTTGCTGTTCTTGGCATTGTAGTTGGAGAATATTGTTCCGCACTCTATTCTCTTGCGTGTTTACATCAGCTTCCTCCTGCCCAACTACCTTCCCTGAGAAAATTCAGTCATTTTTTTCGTTCACTTCCGCAAAATACTCTCGAACTGATGCCAACTGCTTTCCCGCTTACAATGAATCGTACAGCAATCGCCTTGCTCCAGGGGATTGAAGCGACTTCCATTCCTGTATGTCTGAAACTTTCCGGCTGTACTTCTTCAGAATCTCTTCGTATTTACGGTGTACTGACCGGAATGGCTTTGCCCTGCATTTTATTTCCTTCCGCACTGACTAATTCGCTCAGTGTTATGCTGATGCCCGCCGTTGCCCAGGAACAATGCTCCGGTTCCGTCTCATCTCTACACCGACTGATTCTTCGTGCCATTGGCGGCTGCTTCACGCTGGGACTTATAAGCTGCTTCTTTTTCCTGATTACCGGAAACTTTATCGGTAATACACTTTTTCACAGTGTGCTTGCGGCCAGATTTATTCTGACACTTGCATGGCTTTGTCCATTTCTCTATACCAATACCGCTCTGTCAAGCATCCTGAACGGACTGGGCAAAAGCTTCCTCACCCTGCTGATCAATATCATCGGGCTTTCAATCCGCCTCTTTAGTATTTATATTGTGATCCCTGAATCTGGCATACAGGGATACCTCTGGGGACTTCTTATCAGCCAGTTGGTAGTGAGTATTATTTTTCTCTTCTGTCTGCGTCTGACAACCGCAAAACCGTTCTTAAAAAATACCACTAAAATTTTTTCAGAAAAGCATGCAGCAAAAACGGATTTACATAAGTTTCCATGATCATCCCACTTAAAAGCATACCGACAGACATAATGGTTTTTTCTCTGCTCCATCTGCTTTTCGGATACATCCAGCAGTAGGAAAGAACAATCAGAAAAGAAGGAATATAAAAGAGGAACTGAGGAAAAATCCCCAGCAGGCAAAAGATACTTCCTCTGATTCCCAGTTCCGTCACGGCTATTGAGAGAAGGATTCCGCCTGATATGCCAGTCCAAATTGCAAAAAGCGATGCAGTCATTTTTCTCATTTTCGTAAATGCCAGCCCAAGAAGAACTGCAAACGGAATCGCTCTTACCTTTAAAACATACCAGATAAATTCCTGTGCAACGATCCTGGTCTGTAAAAACTGCTGTAAAAAATAGTCGCTGAAAACCTCAGGTTCCGCGACATACTGTCTCGCTATAAAATTTGTATAAATGATACCAAATAAAAAGCCCGGCATAAAAAGCGTAAGGATACGCTTTCCTGTATGAAATTTCTTCAAGACACTTCCTCCTGTCATCCGATATTTCATTATATGCCGGGGGATTATGAATATACGTTACTTACAATCTTACTTACAATACTTCACTTCATACGCAAGCAATGCCGAAACCGTCTTTGCATCCTCAATTTCACCGGAATAAATCTTTTCCTTTAATTCTTCCATCGTATATGCACCTAGATCAATAAACTCATCTTCATCAAGATGCTGCTTTGAAGGGATCAGATTCTTTGCAACAAACACTTCAATCTTTTCATTGCAGAACGCAACCGTTGTTCTTAAATTAATCAACCATTCCAGATTCTCACTGCGATAACCGGTTTCTTCTTCCAGTTCTCTTGAAGCACATGTAATTCCAGGCTCATCCGCTGTATCCAATGCTCCCGCCGGGATCTCCAGTGTATAACGTTCCAGAGCATTCCGGTACTGCCTTACCATCAGGATCTTTCCCTCATCCGTAACCGGAACTACAGCAGCAGCTCCCTTATGCTTTATGAAATCCCAGATTACGGTATGATCCCCATTGATCTCCATTGTATCCTGATAGAAATCTATAATTTTGCCTTTAAACTTCAGTTCTCTTTTTACACGCTTAATTTCATCACTCATCTGATCCATTTCCTTTCCACTTTCAACAAACTTTCCTGTCAGCCAAAAAGATCCCGTGGATCTTTTTGGCATATGCCTGACAACGAAAAAAGCCCCTGTCTTTCGACAAGGGCTGCATTTTCATCTTCTGTTACGGTTCTTAATTATTTAGCATAATCTGTCGCCCGTGATTCGCGAATCACATTGACCTTAATCTGACCCGGATATTCCAGCTCAAATTCAATCTGCTTCGCAATATCCCTGGCCATCAGCACCATATCATCATCTGATACCTGCTCTGGAACTACCATAACACGAATCTCTCTACCCGCCTGAATGGCAAAAGACTTATCCACACCTTTAAACTGGTTGGTAATATCTTCTAACTGTTTCAATCTGTTTGTATATGTCTCTATTGTCTCTCTTCTCGCACCCGGTCTTGCCGCTGAAATCGTATCAGCCGCCTGAACAACGCATGCAATCAAACTTTCCGGCTCAACATCTCCATGATGAGCTTCTACTGCATTGATAATAGTTGCCGATTCTTTGTACTTTCTGCACAAATCAGCACCAATCTGGATATGTGATCCTTCTACATCATGATCGATGGATTTACCAATATCATGTAAAAGTCCGGCACGCTTGGCAATCCTTACATCCAGTCCAATCTCACCGGCCAGCAGTCCTGATAACTGTGCCACTTCAACGGAATGCTTCAACGCATTCTGTCCATAGCTTGTTCTGAATTTCATACGTCCAAGAAGTCGGATCAATTCTGGATGGATACCTGTAACACCTACTTCCAGTGCTGCAGCCTCTCCCTCTTCACGGATCATCGTCTCAACTTCTTTTTGTGCCTTTTCTACCATCTCCTCAATTCTTGCCGGATGGATACGACCGTCAACGATCAATCTTTCAAGAGCAATCCTTGCTACTTCCCGGCGGATCGGATCAAATCCTGACAATACAACCGCTTCCGGAGTATCATCAATAATCAGTTCTACACCCGTAAGAGTTTCAAGAGTTCTGATATTTCTTCCCTCTCGTCCAATGATCCGTCCCTTCATTTCATCACTTGGTAACTGTACTACAGAAATTGTAGTTTCAGCCACATGGTCTGCCGCACATCTCTGGATTGCATTGACAACATACTCTTTTGCCTTCTTGTCGGCATCTTCCTTTGCCTGCGTCTCCAGCTCTCTCACCATCTTGGCGGTGTCATGCTTGACATCATCTTCAACAGTTTTTAACAGATATTCTTTTGCCTGTTCGGAGGTAAGTCCTGAGATTCGTTCAAGTTCCTGTACACGTTGCTGACTAAGTTCTTCTACTTTGGCTTCACGTTGACGAAGATGTTCTTCTTTTGACGTGAGTTTGTTCTCACGATGCTCTAAAGCATCGGATCTTTTATCAACAGACTCTTCTTTTGCAAGCACTCTTTTTTCATAGCGTTGCAGTTCAGCTCTTCGTTCTTTGGTCTCTTTCTCAAGATCGTTCTTCGTCTTGATCGATTCCTCTTTCACTTCTAAAAGAGCTTCCTTTTTAGTAGTCTCGGCAGTTTTCACTGCATCGTCAATAATTTCTCTTGCTTTTGCTTCCGCATTTCCAATTTTGCTGTCCGCATTATTCTTCAGACTGGAAATTGTCGCAAAACGAGTAACAACTCCGACTATCAACGCGAGGGCCACGGCAATGCCTATTCCTAATCCTAGACTTATCTGCACAGGAGCACCTCCTTATTTAATTTTCATTGTACGTATATCTAAATACAACACTTAAATTTTATACTGTTTCCACAACAATGTCAAGCATTCTCAATACTATTTTGTATCACTTGACGGACTACATCATAACGGAAACCTTTTCTGCCCAAATATCCGTATATTTTCTGCATCTCCCGCTCATCCGCTGTCCTCACATCCACCTTCTTTTTTGCAAGAATCCGACGGACTGCCTCCACTTCCTCGCTTTCACCATAACAGCTCTCAAATGCCTTCTCTATATCAGCAGAACAGATTCCCTTCCTGTTCAGAAGTGCAAGGATCTCTCTTTTACTCTTTGTGCTTTTCCGGGCCAGGATAAAATTTTCGGCGTACCGTACATCATTCAGATATCCGAAAGACTTCACATACGTCACCGCTGCCTCGATCAGATCTTCGGGATATAGCCCTGCTTTCAGCTTTTCCCTTAATCCCGCCTCACTTCTGTCCATATCCTCCAGCAAATGCATGGCTCTCTTTTTTGCACGTTTAAGCAGGATCTTTTCTCTGATCTCATCCAGTTCTTCCTCACTCAGCTCTCTTCCATCAGAAATCTTATAACTGCGAAGTTCCCCCTTATAAAGAACAAATGCGAACTGATGATTCAGATAAATCTTATACTTCGTCTTCGAAAGCGGCTCTACTTTTGTGACGATCATTCTGCCTGCTCCGCATCAGTCTTTTCTTTATCTGTCTTCTTCTCTGCAGTCAGCTTCAGATCACTTTTCTTTTCATCTTCCGGCTCTGTACCATCCAGATGATAATAAGCACGTACTTTTCTTTCAATCTCTTCCATCACTTCCGGATGTGACTCCAGATAGGACTTTGCATTTTCACGTCCCTGTCCGATCTTATCACCCTCGTATGCATACCATGCACCGCTCTTCTTTACAATATCAATCTTTGACGCAAGATCCAGGATATCTCCTTCTCTTGAAATTCCTTTTCCGAACATAATATCAAATTCTGCCTCTTTAAACGGAGGTGCAATCTTATTCTTTACAATCTTGATCCTTGTACGGTTTCCTACGATCTCACCATTCTGCTTCAGAGTCTCGATTCTTCTTACATCCATACGGACAGAGGCATAAAACTTCAACGCACGTCCTCCGGTAGTCGTCTCCGGATTACCAAACATCACTCCCACTTTCTCACGGAGCTGATTGATAAAAATAACCACACAGTTCGATTTGCTGATCACCGGTGTCAGTTTTCTCAAAGCCTGGGACATCAGTCTTGCCTGCAGTCCTACATGGCTGTCTCCCATATCTCCTTCAATCTCCTGCTTTGGAACAAGTGCCGCAACAGAGTCAATAACGATAATATCAATCGCACCGGAACGCACCATCGTCTCCGCAATCTCAAGTGCCTGATCTCCGCTGTCCGGCTGCGAAATATATAATTCATCAATATCCACTCCGATATTCTTTGCATAAACCGGATCCAATGCATGCTCTGCATCTATAAAGCCTGCAATTCCGCCACGTTTCTGCACTTCTGAGATCATATGCAATGCAACCGTCGTCTTACCACTGGACTCAGGACCATAAACCTCGATCACTCTTCCTTTTGGCACTCCCCCCAGTCCCAGTGCAAGATCCAGACTCAGGCATCCAGTCGGAACCGTCTCTACTGACACATGTGCCCCTGACTCTCCCAGCTTCATCACTGCACCCTTACCGAAGTCCTTCTCCAGTTTGGCGATCGCCGCATCCAGGGCTTTTTTCTTTTCTTCACTATTTGTAACTTTTACAACGCTTTCTTTTCCACTTGCCATAATTCTTTCTCCTTTATCGAACAGTTGTTCGTATCTGTAGTTATAGTATTACACTTCCTGTAAATTGTCAACCTATTTTTCCTGTGGATTTTGATTCAGAACTTTTATGCTCCCCGTCACAGACGCTCTGGACAGCACCCCTTTTACGAATCTTGAATCTTTCCCTGATGTAGAATTTTATGCAGCTATGAACTGCTGCTTCAATGAACAAATACAGAATAGCACAGCCACCGTCGGATTGCAAGGCAAAAGAAGCAGCCCGGCTTTCCTGACCCGCAGATAAACCGGACTGCTCCTTCCATCATACAGTATTCCACTGTCTGACTTTCTCTTTGTAGAAAATTTCATTTTCCCTCACAATACAGGGGACTCCATTTTCAATCTGTACCGTTGTCACAGAACAGTTTGGCGGCACTTTTTCCTGCCAGAATGACTCCACCGACAGACTCCCCCTGATCCGGTTCAGAAGTGCAGTCATAGCTGCTCCATGCGTCGAGATCAGAATATTCTTTTGCTGCCACTCTTCCTTTTCGCATAATTCTTTCAGAAAATCTCCTGTTCTTTCATACAGTTCTTCTATCGTCTCTGCCCCCTTCGGTGCAATATATTCCCCCGGAGCATTGAAAAAGAGACGGAATGCCCTGCTGACCGGGTCTTCACCGTTACATGAGACTCCCTCATACTCTCCAAAACCGATCTCTTTGATCCTGGGGTCTTCCAAAAGAGGGATCTGCCTTGTTCCGAGAATGATCTGTGCAGTCTCTTTCGCACGGATCAGAGGACTTGTAATCGCCAGATCAATCCTGGTCTCTTTTAGACCTTTTGCGGTTTCCCGGGCGAGATGCCTTCCGTATTCATTCAGCGGAATATCTGTATGCCCCTGAACCCGTTTCACTTTATTCCAGTCCGTTTCCCCATGCCGGACAACATACAATACCATAATCAGCCTTCTTTCTTTCTGAGTACTTCCCTGCGGATGTACCGGTAAGTTTCTTCTTCTCCCTTTTCTGCAAGCATATGCAGAAGTTTTTCCAGCAATGCTCTTGTCTCAGGATGCATCAGTTCTCCTGCTCTTCCATTTTCATAATACCGAAGTGGATCTGAATCATTATACGCCTCGCCAATATATACTTTACTTGCAGCAATCCGGTCAAGGAACATCTCCACAACATATCTGACCGGCATCTTCATGCCGGTCAGAATCCTTCCGTCCTTTCCCGCATTGACATTATAATCGATCCAGTATTCGTAATGATGCTTATTTCTTCCCTTATGATGCAGCCATGCAGATGAATATCCTTTTTCTTCCCGCTCTGCATTGTTCGGGCTTCGTGTTCCCTGGTAATATCTGCACCCGATCCGAAATTCTGTCCAACTGTATTTCGACAGATCATGCAATAATCCCTGCCTGTACAGTCCTACACGGAAACATTCTCTCATCACATAGATCTTATGCTTTGTAATGGTCTGAAAATGCCGGATCGCTTTCATCTTTCATTTCACCTTTCACCTTATTTTCTACTGTCTTTCTGACTGCTTTCCCTACAATCTTTCCTGCCGTCATTCCTGAAATTTTCCGGTTGATCAAAATGGCAATACTCCTTGCTCCCAGCTCTATTTCTTTCTGATCTTCCATCCTGCCGGCTTCTGTCAGCATTCCCTGTTCCGTATCAGCCGCAAGCAGCCACTCTCTTCCCTTTCCGGCAGATGGAAGTGCAAATTTATGTACTTCCCAATGCATATTATATGCCAGAAAACATAATTCGTCCTCTCCCTTCACTGCCGCATACATGACCCCGAGCTGACGGCTTGCAACTTCTGCCTTTGCCTGCCATGCATTTTCTCCATGATAGGATACATCCGGCATTCCGCAGGAGGTACGGTCAATCCCTCTGAGTTCTTCTTTCTGATGCAGACAGGCATGTTCCTTACGGAAGCGGATCAACTGCTGCACATAGAGATAAAGCGGATCATCTTCTTTCCACTGGCTCCAGTTTACCCAGCCAACCGGATTGTCCTGACAATAGGCATTATTATTTCCTTTCTGCGAATTATAAAATTCATCCCCTGCCAGCAGACATGGCGTTCCCTGTGCTGTAAGGAGCAGCATATAGGCATTTTTTACCTGGTTTTTCCGCAGTCTGATAATGTTCTTTTTTCTGCTCGGTCCTTCTGCACCACAGTTCCAGCTATAATTATAATCCGGCCCGTCCTGATTGCGTTCTCCATTTTCCTCATTATGCTTTCCATCGTAGGAAACCAAATCCCATAACGTAAATCCCGTCTGTGCCGTGATGGAATTGCAGACCCCGTCAGCGGACGAATTATGCTTCAACGCCCACATGACATCACGAATCATATTTTCATCTCCTTTAAGGAAACGACGCATGATCGTCTGGAATCCTTCTTCTTTTTTCATGATCTTTACTTCTTTTAAAAGTGGATCCGCATTCAGTTCGTCCCACGGAACATTATAGGGATTCACCACAAATCCGTCCACATGATATTCCAGCAGATAAAATTTCAGACATTCCATCGCTTTCTGTGCAGAAATTCCCGCTTCAAACGGCATCTCCAGAACTACTTCAATCCCTGCCCGATGGCATGCCTTTACCATATCTTTCAACTCTTTCACCGCACTGCTGCCTGATGCGTAGGAACTTTTTGGAGCAAAATAAAATCCCTTTCCATACCCCCAGAAATTGATCTTATTCTGCACATACTCATCAAATTCATAAACCGGCATACACTGAATCTGATTAATACCAAGCTGTAGCAGATAAGGAATCTTTTCTACGATACCGAGATAGGTTCCCTTATGTACTGCATGGGAAGAACTGTGCTTTGTAAATCCACGTATATGCAGACTGTATGCAATCACATCATTCCACGCAAGATGTGGTCTTTTGTCATCTTCCCAGTCATAAGCATCCCGGACAAATTTGCCTCGTGCCTGATGCTTCTGCACATCCATTCTGACTCCGAACTTCTTTGTCCCGGCAAGTTCTCTCACGTAAGGATCTATCCACACCCTTTCATCAATCTGAAAATTGTATTCATATTTTTCCGTATCTAATCCCTGCAAAGCAAGAAACCGTACCTCTCCGATCCCCTTTTCTTCCGGCATTTCAAACCTGTACTTCGGATTCATACTTCCTTTTTTATACAGCAGAAGTTCGCACTTCTTCCCTGTCGGAACCTGCACTGCAAAATTAATATGATCCTTTCTGATCTCCACCCCAAAAGGCTGTGGTCTTCCTTTCACGCATTCCATACTCTATTCCTTTCTTATTGCCAGCCGTCCGTTCCATACATTTCAACATTATCTCGATTTATAAAGAACGTCTCCTCATAAGTCTCTTTCTCATAATCCTCCCCGTTCAATACTGCATTGGCAATTTTGACCGCTTTTTTCCCAAGATTGATTGGTGACTGAGCCCCGATTCCCATCATTCCGCCTGTATGCTCCACCAGTGCTTTTTTTGATGCCGGAGAACCATCCACACTGTATACATAAACCTTTTCCTGTCCGGCTTCTGTAATTGCCTCCCGCACCTGTTCTGCCATCTGATCATCTCCGCACATGATCGCATCCAGATCTGGATTCTGTGCCAGCACCTGTGCCACCTGCTGCTTCAGACCTGAGACATCATTTCCTGTCTGAATCCGCTTAACAACCTCAAATGCTCCTTTTGACACAGCCTCTTCAAAACCCGTGATCCTTTCACATACAGAATTGACATTCAGATTTTCCACAATCACAACCTGTCCGCCGTCCGGCTTTCTTTCTACCAGATCCTCTCCGCATACATACCCCGCATTCCGGTTATCAGAACCAACAAACGCAGCCACTTTTCCGCTCTCATAAACTTTCGTATCCAGGTTGATCACCGGAATATCAGCCTCCTCCAGAGCATCCAGTGCCGGTTCGATCTTCTTCCAGTCCACCGGGCAGAGAAAAACAGCATCCACATCTTCTTCGATCAGTTCCTGTATCTGAGTATTCTGCCGCTCTGCATCTCCTGCCGGATCCTTTATGAGCAGCTTATCTCCCTGTTCTTCCAATGCCGACTGAACTGAATCTTTCAGTGTTGCATAAAACGGATTCGACATATCGATCCCGCAGAAACCGAAGACTTTTTTCTCCTGATCCGTATCTTCTTTCTTATCATCGCTCTCATCTGTCACTGCATTATCTTCCGGTGTCCCTACATTTTTTTTACATCCTGTCAGCAGAAAAAGTGTACCGACTGCCATCAGTATGTATATCATAATTTTTTTTCTCATATTACAGTTCCTTCCCTATTTCTTTTGCTATCTCTTCTTCCATTCTACCCGGTTTCTTCCGAATGTCAACCGTTACTCTTTTCGGATTTCTGCTTCTTTTCCTTGCAATTTTCCCTGCTTTTTGCTACCATTTTATTTAACAGTGATCCTCCAACAGGTCACATAAAGAATATTTCATTATATAAAGGAGAGGAACCATGAACGAGAACGAAGTACTCACCGTTACACTCACCCTTGAGAATAACGAAGAACTTGAATGTGAAGTCATCACCATTTTTGAAGTTCAGGGACAGCAGTATATTGCCCTGTACCCTCTTTTTGATGAGGCCTCTGATGAAGATGGATCGGTATATTTATACCGTTTCATCGATCACGGTGATGAAGAACCTGGTCTTGAAAATATCGAAGCTGATGTGGAATTTGAAGCAGTTTCTGATGCATTTAATGCATGGGCAGACGCTCAGGACTTCGGTGATATCGACCTGGACGACATGGATTAAGCTTATTTTTCCAACAATTCGTCCACAAAGCGGGAAGGAAGGATTTCTTTCCCGCCTTTTATTTTCACGTAACTGAACACCAGCCGGTTCTTTGCCCTCGTCATTGCCACATAAAAAAGCCGTCGTTCTTCCTCTATCTCTTCGGCTTTCTCTGCCTTTTTGTATGGAATCCGCCCTTCATTTGCCTGTATCACAAACACAGTATCAAATTCCAGTCCTTTGGCTGCATGGATCGTCATCAGACGGATGCCTTTCTCCGGCGTATTCCTTCCCGTTTCCCGTTTCTTTAATGCTTCTGTATATTCTTCAATATGTGAAAACCACTCTTCCATTGTCTCATATGGTTTTGCTGCCTCTTCCAGCTCCGAAAGGATCTCGCTCAGGTCCGTAATTTTCAAATGACGGGAAATACAATACTCTTTCAGATATTCATCATATCCAACCCTTTTCCGCAGATAAGTAATTGCAGCATAAGGAGTCATTTTCTCCATCATTTTTACGTCCCATTCAAACTGATCAATCCGGTCTGTCATCCAGTCTTTATCCCGATAATAGTCCCGCAGTATCTCGAAAGATGCCCTCTTTCCCTGCAGACTGTCTCTGGAAAGATAACGTTTCGGGCGGTTCATTACCTGTAGCAGATCCTGCCGTCCTGCACATTTCATTGCAAGCCGGAAATACGCCTGAATATCTTTTGCTATAAAATGTTCGTAAAGATTAGGCAGATGCTCTTTCATCTCAAATGGGAGTTTCCTGGCAAGCAGAGCTTCTACAACCGGTCTTGCATCTGTATGCGTCCGGAAAAGCACCGCAATGTCCTCTGCCTTTGTTCCGCTTCTGATGCTTTTTTCAATTTCTCCTGCAATATATTCTGCCTCTTCATTTACATCCTTTACTTCCTGGATATGCAGACACGGGCCACCTTTACGTTCCGCCTTTAATTCCTTCTCATACCGTCTGGTATTATGCATGATCACTTTCAGGGAATTGGTCACAATATTGGAAGTAGAACGATAGTTTACCCCCAACAGGATCTGACTGGCGTCCGGGAAATCTTTTTTAAACCGGAGCATCAATTCTGAATCCGCACCACGAAACCCATAAATTGCCTGATCATCGTCCCCTACTGCAAAAAGATTTCTTTCAGGCAATGCCAGCATACGGATCACGTCATACTGGATCTGATTGATATCCTGGAACTCATCAATCAGAATATAACGGAACTTTTTCTGCCATCCTCTCAATACATCCGGTCTGGAAAGGAAAAGCTGAAAGCAAAGTACCAGCATATCATCAAAATCGATCTTTCTCCGTCTTTTTCTCTGCTCTTCATACTCTCTGTAAATCTGCCGGAACACAGCAGCCTCGCATTTTTCTGAAATGAACTCTTCCGGTCTGATCCTCTGATTTTTAATCTTTCCGATCTCAAAAGCGATATCTTTCAGGAAATCCCCCTCATCAAAAATCTCCAGTTTCTGATGCCTGATCACCTGCCTGAGGATCTGATATTTTTCATTATCCGAGAGCAGATTCTTCTGTCCGATCCGGTAAGTCCATCGAAGGATTCCATAATAAATCCCATGAAATGTCCCGATCGTCACCGGAAGTCTCTCTTTTCCCATAAGTGAACAGAGGCGGGATCTCATCTCCGCCGCTGCAAAACGGGTAAAAGTAACGACCAGAATTTCTTCTGGTCTTACTTTATATCCTTCAATCAAATATTTTACTCTGTTCACGATCGTAAGCGTCTTCCCTGATCCCGGTCCTGCCAATACCAGGCAGGGACCGTCTTTATGAAGAACTGCATCTTTCTGTGCTTCGTTTAACCCCATTCTTTCCTTCCTGCTACTGAAGCTTCTCAATTCCAAGGCGGATTCTTCTCAGAGACTCCTCTTTGCCGAAAACTTCCATCAGCTCTGTAGCACCACCCGGGGTACTCTGCTTTCCTGATACGGCTGTTCTCAGCGGCCACATAACATAACCGACCTTATATCCTTTTTCCGCTGCAAAACCTTTTAATGTCTCGAAAAGTGCATCATTGCTGAAATCTTCCTGTGCTTCAAGAACCGGGAGTACCTCCTGCAGAAGTGCAAGTGACTTCTCTGCATCCGTTTTCATCTTTTTGTGCGTATAAAGTGCAATATCATAATCCGGAAGTTCTTCAAAGAAATCAATCTGCTCCTTAATATCCGGAAGGATCTCGATTCTCGTCTTAACCAGGGCTGCAATCTTTTTCAGATCATAATCCTTTGTCACAGTTTCACTGATATACGGCTTTGCAAGCTCGAAGAATTTGTCGAAATCCATTGCTTTCAGATACTCACCATTCATCCATTTCAGCTTCACTACATCGAACACTGCAGGTGATTTATTCATATGATGATAATCAAATGCCTCTACCAGCTCTTCCAGAGAGAAGATCTCCCGGTTGTCAGAAGGACACCATCCAAGCAGTGCCACGTAGTTGACAACAGCCTCTGACACAAATCCCTGTTCGATCAGATCTTCATAAGAGGAATGTCCACAGCGTTTACTTAACTTCTTATGGTTCTCATCTGTGATCAGCGGGCAATGAACATAAACCGGAACTTCCCATCCAAATGCATCATACAGACGGTTATATTTCGGTGCTGAAGAAAGGTACTCATTCCCTCTGACAACATGCGTGATCTCCATCAGATGATCGTCAATTACATTTGCAAAATTGTACGTCGGATACCCATCTGACTTGATCAGGATCATATCATCCAGTTCTGCATTCGGTACAGTGATATCTCCATAGATCTCATCATGGAAGGTTGTCGTACCTTCATTCGGCACATTCAGACGGATGACCCATGGCTTACCGGCTGCAAGATTTGCCTCTACTTCCTCCTTGCTCAGGCTCAGGCAATGCTTATCATAAACAGAAATCTCTGTTCCTGATTCTGAAACGGTCGTCTTCAGCGATTCCAGACGTTCCTTATCACAAAAGCAATAATATGCATCTCCCTGCTCTACAAGCTGCTTCGCATATTTCAGATAAAGACCTGCCGCATTTCTCTCACTTTGTACATAAGGTCCATATCCGGCATCTTTATCCGGTCCCTCATCATGTACAAGGCCTGTCTTTGCAAGTGTCCTGTAAATGATATCCAAAGCACCTTCCACGAAACGCTCCTGATCTGTATCTTCCACACGCAGGATAAAATCTCCACCCTCATGCTTTGCGATCAGATATGCATAAAGTGCAGTTCTTAAATTACCTACATGCATCCTTCCTGTCGGGCTTGGTGCAAATCTCGTTCTTACTTTCTTACTCATATTATCTTCTCCAATTCATTTTCTTCTTAAGCTCTGGTCTCCGCACATGCGGATCTACAATGAATTATTATATCGCAACCGGCAGGATTATTCAACCACCAGTGTATCTGGAAGATCTGTCTGTTCCATTCCACGCTCTTTCATTCCGATCACTTTGAACAATCTGCTTTCACTGAAAGCATCCTTTGCCAGACGCACCACATTTTCAGGAATTGGATAAATCCCTGTTCTTCCTGCAGGAAATGCGAAAAGGCAGGTCTCCTGTTCCGAAAATAAAACTCCATCTCTGCTTACATACACCGGATTGTCCGGTTCTGTCTCATACCATTCTACATCCTTCAGATCAGCAAAAGTTCCTTCTTCAATAAAAATAATATTTGCCGGAATCACAATCTCCAGGATTCCGTCCGGTGCATCAGTAAACGTGGTTGCCGCAATTTTGCTGCATTGATCTGACGATGGCAGAGTAAGCCGTCCTTCTTTTACTGCCTTTTCATAATCTGCCACACCTGTAATGGTTCCTGTTCCGTCTATGATAAATCCATCTTCTGTCACAAGCATCATTTCCGGCTTTTCGCTGTCATTTTCAATCAGATTGCTGTCATCTGTCGCAGGTGGAACAATCTCTGCCGGGAGAGAGACTTCTGTATTTGTCTTTCCTGTAACAACTTTCTTTATGATTCCGGCATCTCCTGTATCTGTAGTTACAGTTTTTGTCAGTCTACTGTCTGATTTTTCGGTCACGTTCTTTTCTATTCCGGCTTCTGCAGTCTCCAAAGTCTGACTGACAGCCGGCAGTATCTTTTTATCTGTAACCATAGAATCTTTCATTTTCTCCCATGCCGGATAACAACGTCCTGCTGTCAGAATCCCCTTTTCTGCCTCAACGGCAGAGGGCATAGCTTTCATTTCATATGCAGCCATCTTCACATCCATGATCCTGACAGTCCCACAGTCGAGCAGGGAAATCCACATACAGATCAGAAGCAGCACCGATATACCTGTCCTGTGTATTTTCAGGGCAGAGATATTCTGTTCATTTTCCAAAAATCTTTCGTTCAATCCCATATTTTTCTTTTCCTTTCACCACTTTTCCTGTTCGATCATATCTTGTCGACTGTAGTAAGATACCAAAGAAAAAGGAATGTCGCAACGAATTGCAACATTCCTTTGCATTTTCAGGATTTTAACTTACACATTAATCTCTGCTTTTACGCCAAGCACTTCCTGATTCTTTTCCAGCAACGGGTTGATCACATTGGTCAGATATGCTTCAACCTGCTCTTTTGCACGTCCTACATACTTCTCCGGCTGCATTGTCTTCTGCAGATCTTCCAGTGTCAGGTTGAATGCCGGGTCTGCTGCAATCAGTTCCAGCAGATTATTATCAAGACCTTTTTCCTTCACATTCTTTCCTGCTTCCATGGAAAGCTCACGGATTCTCTCATGCATTTCCTGTCTGTCTCCACCGGCTTTTACGGCATCCATCATGATATTTTCTGTTGCCATGAATGGAAGTTCTGACATAAGACGCTTCTCGATCACCTTCGGATAAACTACAAGTCCGTCTACTACATTCAGACAGAGATCCAGAATCCCGTCAATTGCCAGGAAACCTTCCGGAATACTCAGACGCTTATTTGCTGAATCATCCAGCGTTCTCTCAAACCACTGCGTCGCAGACGTGATCGCCGGATTCAGTGCATCGATCATAACGTATCTTGAAAGGGATGCAATTCTTTCACTTCTCATAGGGTTTCTCTTATATGCCATTGCAGAGGAACCGATCTGTGTCTTTTCAAATGGTTCTTCCACTTCTTTCAGATGCTGGAGAAGCCGGATATCATTTGAAAATTTATGTGCACTGGCTGCGATCCCTGCAAGGATATTCATCACTCTTGTATCTACTTTTCTCGAATACGTCTGTCCCGATACCGGATAGCAGGCCTTAAATCCCATCTTTTCTGCGATCATCGGATCGATCTTATCGATGGTCTCCTGATCTCCGTCAAAGAGTTCCAGGAAACTTGCCTGCGTTCCTGTCGTTCCTTTCGAGCCTAAAAGCTTCAGACTACCGAGTACATATTCCAGATCTTCCAGATCCATCTCAAACTCCTGCAGCCACAGCGTCGCTCTTTTTCCTACAGTTGTCGGCTGTGCCGGCTGGAAATGGGTAAATGCAAGTGTTGGCTGGGCTTTCTGTGCATCTGCGAATTTTGCCAGTTCTGCAATCACATTGATCAGCTTCGTACGGACCAACTTCAGTGCCTCTGCCATGATAATAATATCCGTATTGTCCCCGACATAGCAGGAAGTTGCTCCAAGATGGATGATTCCCTTTGCTTTCGGACACTGCACACCATATGCATACACGTGGGACATAACATCGTGGCGGACTACCTTTTCCCGTTCTTTTGCCACATCAAAATTAATATCATCTGCATGTTCTTTCAATTCTGCAATCTGCTCATCGGTAATATGAAGTCCAAGCTCTTTCTCAGTCTCCGCAAGGGCGATCCACAGCTTTCTCCACGTACGGAACTTTTTGTCCGGTGAAAAAATATACTGCATCTCCTTGCTTGCATAACGTTCTGAAAGTGGACTTACATAACGGTCATTACTCATAATTCTATCTCCTTTTATTTTGTTCAATTTATTCAAATGCCTGACTGATATCTTCTCCCGGTACTTCCATCGGATAATTTCCTGTAAAGCATGCATCACAGAAATGAAGATCTCCAACCATATTTTTCAGTTTTTCTATCTCCATATATCCAAGGGAATCTGCCCCGATCATATCCCGGATCTGCTCCGGTGTATGGGAATGGGCAATTAGCTGCTCATTCGACGGCACATCGGTTCCAAAATAACATGGATGCAGGAACGGTGGTGAACTGATCCTTACATGCACTTCCGTTGCTCCGGCCTTTTTCAGCATCTTGATGATATTCGCACAGGTCGTTCCTCTGACGATGGAATCATCTACCATAACGATCCTCTTTCCCTTTACAACTTCCGGGATCACATTTAATTTGATCTTAACACTGGACTCTCTGTCACTCTGCTTCGGCTTGATGAAGGTTCTTCCAACATAACTGTTCTTGTGGAATGCCATTCCGTAAGGGATTCCTGACTGCTCGGAATATCCCTTTGCCGCTACCAGTCCCGAATCCGGAACTCCGACTACCAGATCGGCCTCCACCGGATAAGACTCTGCCAGTGCTTTTCCTGCAATGATCCTGGAATGATAGACATTCACACCGTCAATCGTTGAATCTGTCCTTGCAAAATAAATATATTCAAAAATACATCTCGCCTGCTTCTCCGCCGGCATCGCCATACTCATATCCGATGCGATTCCGTCCTTCGTGATCGTTACGATCTCTCCCGGAAGCACATCCCGCACAAACTCTGCATCCACTGCAGCGATTGCACAGCTTTCTGATGCCAGGAAGTATGTATTTTCTCTTTTTCCTATACATAAAGGCTTTAATCCGAAAGGATCTCTCGCTCCGATCATTTTCCTCGGACTGCTCACGACCAGTGCATAAGCACCTTTGATCTTTTTCATCGCAAGTCTCACTGCCTCCTCCGCAGTTGCAGCCTCCAGCCGCTCCCTTGCAATATGATAAGCGATCACTTCCGAGTCGATCGTCGTCTGAAAAATAGCACCTGTATATTCCAGTTCTTTTCTCAGTTCAATCGCATTGACCAGATTCCCGTTATGTGCGATTGCCAGCGTTCCTTTCACGTAATTGATTACAAGCGGCTGGGCATTTTCCACACGGGTTCCTCCTGCTGTAGAATATCTCACATGTCCGACTCCCAGATTTCCTTTCAGTTCTGAAAGTACTTTTTCATCAAAGACATCATTCACATGACCAAGCCCTTTTCTGGACAATACCTTTCTCTTTCCTGCAGTATCCGTCACTGCAATACCACAGCTTTCCTGTCCTCTGTGCTGCAGGGCAAAAAGTCCGTAATAAATGGATGCTGCCACATCATGTCCATCCATATCATAGGCTCCGAACACACCACACTCTTCGCCTAATCCCGTCACAGCTTTTTCAAATTCACTCATGTAGTTTCTGCTCCTTATCCTCTATATTGTCACTGATCAATCTAGCGTTACCAATCCGATTATAATATAAGGCAGATGGAAAATCAACATTCCCTCTGCCTTGTACTCTGATCTGTTCATTATTTTATTATCCGCTTATCTATTAGATTCGCTTATAATCATTTTATGATGTCAGGGTCAAAAGGTCTGAAACCACGTGTGCTTGCACACTGGTGGTAGAATGACCTTGAGACCCGCCCCGATATGAGCATAAAAGTGGGGCGTAAGCACCATGATATGCGAATAGTGGGTAGGATTGTGGGAGTGCGTAGCACGAAACAATCCGTTGACATCATTGTTGGGGGCTTTTGACCCCAACATCATTTTATTGTTCTTTTGTAAATCTCGACAGGAACTGTCTTGTCCGTTCCTCTTTTGGATGTTCAAAAACCTCTTCCGGCGTTCCCTGCTCAAGGATCGTTCCTCCGTCCATAAAAAGTACCTGGTCTGATACGTCTCTCGCAAATGCCATTTCATGCGTCACGATGATCATGGTTGTCCTCTGATCTGCCAGCCCTTTAATGACCTTCAGTACTTCGCCTGTCAGCTCCGGATCCAGTGCAGAAGTTGGCTCGTCAAAACAAAGAATATCCGGTTTCATCGCTAATGCTCTTGCAATCGCCACACGCTGACACTGACCGCCTGACAACTGATGCGGATAATTGTCCATCCGCTCTGCCAGTCCCATCTGCGTCAGGAGCTTCCTTCCAAGCTCTTCAATCTCACTGTGGATCTTCTTTTTATTTTTCTTATAATCCGGCTGTGCCTTCGCCAGCAGTTCTTTTGCCAACATGACATTTTCCAGGGCTGTATATTGTGGGAAAAGATTAAATGACTGGAACACCAGTCCAAAATGAAGACGCTTCTTCCGTATTTCATTTTCCTGCTTCGTCATTTCATTTCCTGCATCAAATAATGTCTCCCCATTCACCCGGATGATTCCCACATCCGGTGTCTCAAGGAAATTCAGACAACGAAGCAGCGTTGTCTTTCCACTACCTGATGACCCGATGATTGAAAGAACCTGTCCCTGTTCCAGGGAAAAGCTGATATCTTTCAGTACCTCTGTACGATCAAATTTTTTATTGATATGTTCTACTTCCAAAATTGCCATTTCTGCACCTCCTCTATCTGAAATAATCCAGTTTTTTCTCTAACCGTCCCAACAGTACGGTCAGAATTCCGTTAAATACCAGATAGTAGACTGCTGCAAAGAACATCGGCCAGATTGCTCCTGAAATTCCCTGAGATCCTTTCAGGAAAGACTGTCCCGCCCAGATGATCTCCTGCAATGCAATGATCCGTGCAAGTGAAGTATCTTTTACCAGTGTAATGATCTCATTCGACATCGGTGGAACAATTCTCTTGATCATCTGCATTAATGTAATTTTAAAGAAGATCTGGCTCTTCGTCATTCCGAGTACAAGTCCTGCCTCTGTCTGTCCCTGTGGTACACTCTGGATTCCACCGCGGTAAATAACAGAAAAATAACAGGCATAATTAAAGATAAATGCAACGGAAGCCGCCACAAAACGCCCCGATTCTCCTCCTCCCCAGACTACATTATTCAATACCAGTCCCGGGAAATAATAAATAATCAGCATCTGGATCATCAGCGGCGTTCCTCTGACTACCCATACAATAATGTTCGTGATATATTTCAATGGCCGGAAATGCGACATTGAGCCAAATGCAATGATCAGCCCAAGAGGCAATGCCCCCAAAAGCGTCACAAAGAAAAGCTTCAATGTCTGTAAAAAACCAACATTCAGCGATTGAATAACGATAGGAAATTGTTCCATTATAAGTTCCATGTCCGTACTGCTCCGTCCTTATTTTTTACTCTTCGATCAATGCCGCCTGTACTTTATACTTTTCAGCACAAGTCTTCATTGTACCGTCTTTCATACTCTTTTCAAAAAATTTGTTCAGTTCGGCTGCAAGATCAGATCCTTTTCGGAAGCCGACTCCATACTCCTCACTGTTCAGACTTACTGTATAAGTAAGATCTGCATAACCTGTTCCCTTTCCGATCATGGCTGCTGCCATCAGAGAATCAATGACTGCCGCATCAGATGTCCCTGCTGCAACTTCCATCAGTGCATCTGCCTGTGCATTTACAGGTGTATAGTTCAGGTTCAGATTACTGACCTGCTTTTCTCCCGCACTTCCTGCTTCAACTGCAAAGCTTAAATCCTTCAGGCTGTCCGTATCCTGATACTTGTCAGCTTTTTCTGCCGGAACAACCACCACCTGTGCATTGTTCAGATAAGCATCCGTACATTCCATGGAACTTGTCACTTCGTCTGTCAGTGTCATTCCATTCCATACACAGTCAATGGACTTTCCATCCAGTTCCAGAACTTTATTGTCCCAGTCGATCTCAACAAATTCAACATCCACACCTAATTCTTCTGCAAATGCTGAAGCCATATCTGCATCAAATCCGATCCAGTTTCCATTATCATCTTTATAATCCATCGGCTCAAAATCTGTAATACCGACAACAAGGGTTCCCTTGTCTTTTACATACTCAAGATCACTGTCTGCTGCCGCATCCTTTTTATCTTTTGTATCAGAATTTCCTGAACCGCATCCTGCAAGCATGGATACTGCAAGACCTGCACACAAAAATACACTTAATACTTTCTTTTTCATCATTTCATTCCTCCATCAGCAATTATTACAACTTCTATTCTCTACCAATGAGTCACTGCACCATGGTAAAGTCACTGTTGTATTCTAACATAGCCATATTCGGATGTCAAACAGTCTTTTTCCTGTTCTGCTGTCTCCTGTTCTGCTTCCGGCTTTTCTGTCAGTCGCCTTTCCGTGGTATCGCCGGAAGAAGCCATACCATCAGGTATGACTTCTTCTGTGCCTTCTCTTCCACTTTTCAACCAGTTGCTGATTTGGTTCTACCTGAAGATTTTTACGGATATCGTCCATCTCCTGACGCATCTGTGCATTAACCTCCAGATATTCTTCATGCTTTGTCAGAAGAATATGATATTCCTCCAAAGACATATATTTATAAGAAGCATAAAGATACGGTTTTAAAAGCTGCGGATCTTCACAGATCTGATAAGCCCGGTCATACATTCTTGCCGATTCCTGATAGAGAAACAGCCTTCCATATGCCGCTCCCAGTCCAGCATAGATCTTTCCGTAAAATTTTTCATCCACGCTCTCATCTTTCTCCCGGTTCAGGATCTCCTGATATACAAGGATCGCTTCTTCTATCTCACCACTCTCAAGGAGATTGTCCCCTTTATATTTCTGGCGTTCGATATCCTTCTGATTCTTTAGATGCTCCAGTACATTCTGGATGCGGATCATCTCAGGATCTCTGTAGATCCTGGATGCTTTCAGGATCGTCAATACAAATTTCTCTACTGAACCGCGAAGTCTGAGGACATCTCTGAGCTGGTCAGCCAGATCTTTCATTCCGATTTCTTCTTCCAGCCAGTTACAAATCTGTTCATTCATAATCGTATAATCAATCAGATACAGATTATTGCAGAGGTAATAACACAGTTCTTCCATGGTAAAGATCCTGCAGTGGATTCTTGTAATCTCATACGGATGTGTCGCATGCTTATCATGACAAAGAATTAAATTTCCCATCATTACCTCCTAAATGAATTATCTTCTCTTCCTGGAAATCTGTCGGCAGGAAGAAATCTCCGAATCCGACATCCCGTACTGTGATCTTGCAGGTCTTTTCATCCAGGAATAACGTTTCGATCTGAAGCCTCATTGAATATTCCGCACGTTTCGGGAACTTTGCAAGAGAGATCTTTTCCGTCTTAAGATTGCCCTGTACCAGTGATTCAATATGAAATTCTATATCTTCCACATCTTCAAGGATCACTTCCCACTGGTTGTTCGATTCATACCAGTGAGCCCCCCAGGACACCAGCGGATACCACATTTCCTGCCCGTCAACCCGCATATTCACCGTGATCTGATCTGTCAGTTTGTCCTCTGACAGGTAAACCGGATTTTCAATGTGCATATACAGCTTTCGGTATGCAGTGTAGCATGCTCCTTTGCTGTAAAGATTATTTCCTATAAACGCCCTGCGTCCATTGCACAGCACCCGCAAAGACTTTGGATACCACTCATTCTCAAATCCTTCTCCCGTCAGGAAAACCGAAGAAACGATCCGCTTGTCAAAGACGCTCTCAATAAACTTGCAGAACATGGAGTCTGCTTCTTTTGCTTTATCCTCATTCAGAACCGGATACACCATCGCAAGTTCTTTCATATGTGCACTTGCGACTTCATCCACCGTAACAAAGGTCGTCTTTCCTCCTCCAAGTCCCGGCTTAAGTCTGCGGAGCATATAGGCTTTGATCTCATTTCTGTCACAGCAGAATAATGCCGCATCATACTGCCACAACTCTTTGGGCTGATAGAACAGGTAATTACAGAAGCTCTCCTTATAATCCTGAATAAAAATATGCCGCTTGTCAATATTCATACGGACTGCGATCCCTCTGAGCATCTGTGCCAGTTCCTCTGTCAATGCAGGAACCGTAAATACGATTCCCTCTATCTCCGGGAAGTCATGCAGTGACATCTGGATAAACTTTGACAGAAGCCATACTGCATCATACGTCTCTTCGCCAAACTCGATCTTTTCCCCTGCAAGGCTCCGGTTCAAAAGCCTGGTCACGGTAAATCCTTCTTTTACCGTTGCCAGTCTTTTTGCTTCTTTTCCATATGCCCATGTATCGCGAAGTCTTCCTATGATCAGCGGGATCTGAAAATTATCTTCATCGACTTCGAGTGTCTGTGGTTCCATCTGCTCCTCACTGTAGTAGCTGATCTGACACGTCTTTTCATTTATTTCATAGCCAATTATACTGCCCTGTCCCATGAAATTAGCTCCTCCTTAATACTGGATGAACATGTGGTTCGCCACGGCATCTTCCAACGCGTAACTCCGCATCTTCTTCTCCTGTTCTTCTTTATCCTCTTCCAAAAGGATATCGTTGAGCCTTCCGTATCTGCCCGGCTCTCCTTTTTCGATCTCCCGCATACACATTTCTTTTTCACTTCTGTAAGAATTGCCGTCGATCGTCTCTTTAAAATAGTATTTCAGCCGTTCATTTGCAAATAATACAAACTTCTTCACATAAAGATTCTCATACATCGGAGACAGCACTTCTGTCGAATAATCCGCTGCCTCTCTGCTGCCTTTCTGCAGTTGGTAATAAAGCATGACACGGCTGCCTTTCTGACCTTTATATTCGATCAGCGTCTTATCCCAAAGCTGAAGTTCCACAAGCCATTCTTTCTCATAAGAAAGGAAGAACGGGAAATAGATCTGCTTGCCGCAGAGTTCCTGAAGAAACTTCTTCAGAGTCTTCCTTATCTGCGTTCCATACTCACGGGTAGAATAATATTTCAGTACCGCAATCTTGCAGATATCGATCGTTGGTTCTCCCTTTTCATATTCCTGGCAGATGACATCGATCACATTCTTTCCGATCTTACGCTCTTCGACTACATATTCCCTGGAAATATAGGCAAGATATGCCTGCTCCAGGCGGAAATATGCACCTTCTTCGTAATACGCCTCAAATACCTGTGCCTCCTGGAACAGCTCCTCCGAAAACAGCATCTGCGTCAGTATCCGTTCTGCGAGCTTATGCGTATGCACTTCATAATCCCTTGCAACTTTCCACAGATTCTTCATTTCCATTGTTGCACCGCAGAAATAATTTGCAAGATACGTCAGGATTACTTTATCATACTGATTCTTCTGGAATAAGTCATAGCATACATACGTCAGGAAATCATCATTTTCATAATTGCTTTCCCGGATCGTCTTACTGCACAGTGTAAAGATTTCATCCTCAGGATAATTTTCCAGCCCTTTTTCCTTTACTACTTCCAGTGTCAGTTCTTCCTCTTCCGCATTCTGTCTTCCCCTCAGCAGTCCACCCAGATACTTTCTGCACATATCCATATAACGCAGTTCATAGAACAGTCTTTTGCTGTCATACGGGATAGAATCTGTATAATGGCGTCCGTCTTTCGCTTCCCACACCAGGCGGTCCGTCTTGGAATACAGGAACACTCTCGCTCCCTTTTCTGTATACGGCACTTTCTGTGTCACAGTTCCGTCGTCTGCAATGACATGGATAAACTTCATATTCGGAACTTTCGTCGTGATCCAGTAGGCGTGACAGATATCATACAGGGCTTTGATCCGCTCCTGTTTCATCTCATCTTCTACAAGAAATCTCTTGTAGATAATCCTGAGATCCTCGTCGATATTTCTCCGTTCCAACTGATTCCATGCAAAAACTTCCATCTCATCACGGTAATGTGCATAGATCTCACTGCCCTCGTCTTCATATGTGATCAGATTTGCATACAGGAATGCACATTTATGATAATCCAGGGAATTTCCATGCATAAAATACAGATAGACCGATCTTGGCAACTGCTTGTGGAACTGTGCCGGTTCTGCAGATGCCATATAATATTCATAAAGCTGTGCAATCTTCAGTTCAGACTCCACTGCCTTTTCATACCATTTGAAATACTTCTGTTCCGTACAGCTCCCTTTGATCAGAAGTGTACAGATGGAAGTCAGGATCATTGATTCCCCATACATCTCATAACACCGGACAAGAACCTCATACAAATGGGCATCAAAATATTTCATCTGACTCGCCAGATTTGCGGTATACAGTGCAAGTTCTTTGGTCATCAGCTTATATTTCACTGCAAATGCAAGCACCTGCACTTCAAAAGTCCCGAGCTTTTTCAGAGAGGAACTTTTCTCTCTGTAGCAGCGGAATGCCTGCAGATAGAACCAGATACTGTGGGATCGGTAATCCTCAAACTGCTTTTCAAGAACCCGCAGTCTTTCGCTGTAGATCTTATATTCTGAATCTACTTCCACCAGCATACACAAAATCTTCCAGCTTGAAGGATGCTTCATAAAGGATCTTGAAAGTTCCTCGGCAACCCGTCGCTGTCCGATCGAATCATTGCTCAGCAGTGTTGTCAGATACAGATAATAAGAACTCAACTCCACATCTTTGCCGATCGCAAAACGGTTATAATTGTACGACTCCAACAGCCATTTTGCTTCTTCCATCCGCTGTCCCAGCAGACAGATATGTGCATGAGCAAGCAGATAGAACTCATTATTGCCATCCCGTTCCCGCAGACGCGAAATTCTGCGAAGTGCATCTTCTGTCCAGGTATCCAGATCCACTCTGCCTCCCTCATACTGCAAAAAGCTCTTCAGAATCCCTGCAAACTCCCGGTCATTCTCCCGGTACTCCTCATCACGGCTGATATCTTTCTCAACCACAACTTCATAATTCAGGGTCTCGTATGGAGTTTCCAGGATGATCTGTCCGAAATTGCTTCCTTTATGAAGCTTGTCCATCGTAATAAAATATTCCAATCTGTAAGAATTTCCAATGAACTCTTCCGTCGTCAGATGTGTATGCTCCACTGAGAGGAAATCTCCCTCCGCCCGGACATCCACTTCGAGAAATCCCCAGGTATTTTTTTTGACGGTAAACGTCTCTTTCCGATCCTCGATCAGCGAGATAAATGCCCTGCTCTCCTCTTCCAGCGTCAGAAAGATCTTTTCTTTCTGCTTACAGCCTACAAGAAATTCCTCCAGTGCATGCTGATCCAGTTCCCATTTACGCATATTATCATAAAGTGCCTGGATTCTCTGATCCTCATACTTGAGGATTTCATAAAAATCCCTGGATCGGAACAGCTTGACTGCTTCAGCCGCATCCCGGTATGAAAGCTTTTTAAAGTCTTCCAGACTCTGGATCTTTCCATATCTGGTCATGACAAATGGTTTTTCAATAATTGCAGTAAATGCAATATCGTACTCACCACCATTGCAGACGATCGTGAACTTACCATGCTCGACATGTCCCGGAACAAGTCCCCTTCCGTCATATGTATAATAAATATTTACCGGATTTCCGTCAAAGCCCTGCTCCACACACTGGATTCTGTAAGAAGATGGATACACCAGGCCGCGGATCGTCCCCTCTCCTTCATTCTGCAGGGAAAAACTCCCCTGATACTTTTCTCCTTCCCCGACACGCATAATGATATGCGTCTCCGGAAATATAATCTCCGGCTGTGGGATATGAAAATCCCCTTTTGCAAATCGCTTGATCTTATTTTTCAAATCGGTCACCTACTCATAATACTTAATCTCTCTGCCATCGGGCAGATGGTATCGGATATCTTATCTGTCTCTGACTTCAGAGCAGAAAGACGCTACTATGAATTATATCATCATCCTGCAGTTTCTTGCAATGGGAGAACGCAAGAAAATAAAATCTGATTGTATACACGTATGCACTATATTTTCTTTTCATATTTCATACAGAAAATGGATCTGAATAATATTTTCTGATACCAGTTCATATCCCGCTCCGCAGCTTCAGAAAACCGGCTGTAAAATTTTCTCTGCCAGATCTGTTGTTCTTTTCTCTGCTCCTGACTTTGCTCTTCTTTTCTTCCAAAAAGTTCCTGCAACACCTGCCCGTACAACTTTTCCCATTGTTCTGCGGTAATCTCCGGAAACTTTTCTTTCAGAATCTCTAAAGTACTCTGTCCTGTCGGTTCTGCCATTTTGATTCCTTTGATCTTTGCCACCCGCAGTACGCAGCCATATAATTCTCCTGCAGTCATTTTCCCGACTCTTTTTTTCAGTGCAAGACATCTCTTTTTCCCCTGCAAATAAAAAACTGCAAGCATCAGTCCTGCGGCCAGTATTCCCCCAGCCGGTTTCAGCCAGCCTGCATTCTGGTATAAAATTCTTGCCAGTCTCCCTTTTGGCAGTTTCATTTCTTCCACGCTTTTTTGAATCTGTTCTATTCCGGCCGGCGGAGTCACTTCGACATTTTCCCAGTATCCGTCATCAAGGCACCATACCTGACACCAGGCATGTCCCATCGCTCCACTGATCTGTGCCTGATAAGTTCCGTCTTCCTGTTCTTCAAATGCACTCGCCGGAACTGCATATCCTTCCGCATATCTTGCCTCTTTTCCGGCAAGCCGGAATAATAAAGTTCCTGCTGATGCAAAATGGACACAGAAGCCCTTCCGGTTTTCAAAAAGAAAATATTCCACAAAATCTTTTCCTGCCGGTGTTGCACCAGGTTCTGTATCATAGACTGCAAGTTCCCATAAAGCTTCGCAGATCTTTTTTCGGATTGCCTCAATCTCTGACTTTGAATCTTTCCATTCCCCATCAATCCCACCTATCTCTTCGATATAATAGCGGGTCAGTTTTTGTAAGTCTGTGGGACAGGACAGATAATCTTCCATATGCTCCCACATTTCTTCTTCATCATCTTTACCGGAATGTTCAATATCTTTCCATGTATCATCCTCATAAAAGACTCCGTACCGTTCTGCCACATACACCGTTGATTCGGGTCTGTATGTGATCGTAACGCTTTTCGCCACAGAATCATCCGGAACAAAGCCCGTAATCTGATTCAGATTTCCTATTTCATCTTTTAGAATCGAATTTGCTGTTCCTGATTTGTCTGTCGTTCCTGATGCTCCTGTCGTTTCCAGTACAGGGAGCTTTCTTTTTAATCTGGCAGGATCGGTATCATCTGTGCTTTTGGCTTTTTGGGATTCTGCAGTACTTTTCGCTGCCTTCTGTGCTTCTTTTTTCTTTTCACTTTCTTCTTTTGCACGAACCGTTTTTTGTCCTGTCAGACGTTCTTTCGCATCAGCGATCGCTTCGTCCAGTCGTTCCCTGACTGTATTTCTGGCTGTCATATACCATCCATCTTTTTCTTCTTTTACCACATTCAACTGCTTTCCGCTGCCAAAAGCAACCAGTAGGAGAACCGCCAGACCGATACCGCCCCGGATCAGCCTTCGCAGTTCCATCCGGATCTGTACCATTTGGGTTATGTCACCCGAAGCAGTTCTGTCTGCCGCAATCATTCCGGTCAGCAAATACATTCCACCATTAAAAAGCAGGACTCCCATTTCGGTCATCGGAAATTCATCCACACACCCTGCACATACAAACGGCAGAATGATAAAGACTGCCGCTGCCCATCTTCCTTTTCCTTCATATAAAATTGCAATCAGAACAAGAAGGAATGGGAGCATCAGAACAAGAACTGAAATTGTATCCATTTCTATATTCTGATACAGATGCTCTGCATCACCGGCTGTCCCTTGCCGAAGTTGTCCGAACACCCTTCTGCCCATCCCGACACAGATGTCCCACTTATACCAGATTCCTGCTGCCGCTGCTCCCAGTCCGGCACCGATTCCGCCAACGCGGGACATTCCATATCCGGCAGAGAACAGCATAGATATCAGAAGCAGCCCCAATAAGATCACTTTTGTATCCATTTCTATGCGAAATATTTCTGACATTCCCCAGCCCCATGCTGCTGCCAAAGCAAATGCAGACATTCCATTCAACACAGTAATGTATCCAGTAAAATATCCGGTCTCATTGTTCTTCTTTCTGCTCTCCTGTGCAATCCGAATGGAAGTTTTCTTTTTCTCCATATATTTCTCCTTTTACACCGGATCAGATTCTGAGATGTTCAGCTTTCTGTCCGTTCTGCCAGAATCTTCCTGATGCATCAACCTCAATCACTGCTGCAAATTCCCTTCCACGAAAACATTCCATTCTGCATTCGTTCATCCAGTCAGTCCTTTTATATGGATGAATATCCAACAGATTCCAGGTCATATAACAGGCATCCTGCACTGTCTTCACACGCCACATTACAACCTTCCCGGTCAGATCATCATACCACGCAACTAAATGGATACATTTTTCTTCTGCCAGCGTAACTGATAAGGACGCTGCATTTTTTACCATTCCCGAGAAATCGTTCTTTTCCTTCTTCCCTTCAGGATAATCAATCCAGATCAGCACAACGCAGCCCAGGGGAAATCCTCTTTCCCGGATCATCAGCTTTCCCGCTCTTGCTGTCTGCTTCCAATGGATATCTTTGATATTATCCTGCTCTCTGTAAGAGCGGATCTGATACGTCTCCGATGCATCATCTCCTTTTCGATCCTGTGCATATTCTGTATCGTCTGCCTGAAATTCTCTTACCCTGCGGGTAATCTCCATCGGGATCAGTTCATACTCAGGGAAAATCTTTATGAGGGATCGTTCTTCTTTTTCCTCTGTTAGATAAAAAATCCGAAACCAGTCATATCTCCGGATGGATTCCACGCTCACTTCAAGCACGCCACACTCCGTTGTCTCAAAATCACACCACACTGTCTCACTGCTTTCCGGTGCGAGGTTTCCCCTGCAGATTTTTACCGCTTTTTCTTCTCTGTTCCTGTCTGTCACCACAATCTTCACTTCATACTGGATTGCAAAATAACGACTCAGATTTTTTAAAAGAATCCCTGCACGGATTTCTTTTCCCTCTTCTCCCATTTCTGGCACTCTGTCCCTTTCTGTCCGCAAGGATTTTCTGGTCAGGGCAAGCCAGCTCAAAGATAAAATTGGATACAATATGGAGAGAATTAAAATGGCAGACAGCACTTCTGCATCATAGATCAGAAATGTATACAGAATTACCAGCATCGCTGCTCCATAGGCAATGCATCTTTTTATCATTTTTTCACCGCCTCTTCTGAATACTTGGCTGCTGCACCTGCTCAACAATCCGCCGGATCAGTTCTTCTGTCCTGATATGTCCCACTTTTGCCTTCATATTCAATATGATCCTGTGGATCGCCACATCCTCAAATACATCCATAACATCTGCCGGGATCACATAATTTCTCCCCTGTAGATATGCCGCAGCCTTCGCCATCTTTGTCAGAGCAACTGTCCCACGTGTACTGATCCCCAGTTCTGTCCATTCATTCTCTCTTGTTGCCTTTGCAAGCTCAGCAATGTAACGATATATCCTTTCATGCACAAAGACTTCTCTCACTTCCTTCTGTAACAGTAACAGCACTGTCCGTTCCAAAATTGGAAAAATATTTTCCACAGCCTCTCCGCTCTGCACTCTTCTGAGGATTTCGATTTCCTCTTCCACACTCGGATATCCCATCTTCACGCAGATCATAAACCGGTCCAGCTGAGATTCCGGCAAAAGCTGCGTACCTGCAGATCCAACCGGGTTTTCCGTTGCGATCACGATAAAAGGATCTCCTGTCTGTCTTGTAACTCCATCAACCGTCACCTGCTTTTCTTCCATAACCTCCAGCAATGCCGACTGCGTCTTCGGTGAAGTACGGTTGATCTCATCTGCCAGAAGGATATTGCACATAACCGCTCCCGGCTGATAGACAAACTGTCCGGTTTCTTTCTGATAAATGGTAAATCCGGTAAGGTCTGCCGGAAGAACATCCGGGGTAAACTGCACCCTGGTTTCTTTCAGACGCATCGCCCTGGAAAAAGCAAGTGCCATCGTTGTCTTTCCGGTTCCTGGAATATCTTCGATCAGGATATGTCCTCCTGCAAGGATCGCAGTCATGATCTTTTCCAGAATTTTTCGCTTTCCGACTACAGCCTTTTCCACTTCATCAATTACCTGCAAAGCCAGTTCTCTTCCTTCACTCATCTTCTTTTCCCCTTTGTCAATTCTGCTTTTATCGGTTCTCTTTCACATCTTTTTACTTTTTTGGCTTTTTTTCATTATACCACAGAAACGAAGACAAATGGGCATTTAAGTGTTATAATAAAAAAGTACATTTTCAATGTGCGACTATATTGAATCTCTACGAAGGAGGAATTCTTATGAAGTTAGTAATCACAATGAGCCGACGTTTTGGAACGGGAGCGAGTATTATTGCCTCAGAGCTTTCCGAAAGACTGGGTGTTCCGGTATACGATAAAGCCTATATCGAGGAAAAGCTCAACGATCATGAATATGAATCTGAGGCAGAAGCAATCCGCAAATTGGCAGAAAAGCCCTGTATCATCCTCGGACGCTGTGCTTCCGATATTCTTAAAGACCGTATGAACGTCCTGAATATTTTTGTATGTGCAGACAAAGAAGACCGCATCCTGCGTATCATGCAAAAAGATCATCTGGATCACGACAGTGCCAGAGAGAAAGTGGAAAAGACTGACGAAGAGAGAGCCGCCTACTATTATGACCATACCGGAAAGACCTGGGGCGATGTCAATGACTATCATATGATCCTTGACACTTCTGAACTTGGAGTTGAAAATTGTGCCGATATCCTGATGCATTATTTTGAGAAACTCGAATATATTTAATTTCCCTGGTATTTTCAACAAGATCAGGCAGGCTGATACCTCACTCGACATTGCACGCATCACCTCACCTAACAGCCCGGTCTTGCTGCCCCCTGGCAAATCGCCTTTTATGCAAAGCATGAATGCTGTCTGCCGGGTTTGTGCAACAAAAAAAGAATGTGCATCCGCACATTCTTTTTTGTTGTATTTATCTGAATCTGAGCTTTAACTGAAGCCCGGCTCCACTCCTTAATTGGAACCGGAATCTGCTCCTGCATCAGATCCTGCATCTGAACCTGAGTCAGAACCTGTATCTGATGTCTTTGAAGTCGTAATAGTAATACCCTGATCTTTGAAGTCAACCTTCTTCCATTCTTTCTTCACAACTTTGATCTTTGTATCTTCTTTCCAGCCCTTCAGTACCTCATCATATTTTTCCTGCTTACGCTCCGTTACGATGCTTGCCTTTTTGCTGTCTGTAGCCTCACGGTCAAGAAGACTTGTAAGCTTTGCTACATACAGTCCGTTGTCCGTCTCGATCACTTCTGTGACATCACCCTCATTTACAAGTGCATCTGCCGCTGCGATCAGATCACTGTTCGGGCTCGTACTCTCTGAATCAAAAGTTGCTGTCTGTGCTTCTACACCGGCTTCTGTTGCTGCTGTTCCGAAATCTGCTCCGCCTTTTACACTGTCCACAAAATTCTGAGCGGTTGTCTTCAGTGTCTCTTTCTCGTCGTCCGAGAGAGTCGTGCTGTTGCCGGAATCATCCTTTGTCGTATATGAGAATAAGACATACTGCATACTCTTCTGAGCTGCCTCATCATCCGTGATATCATCTGCCGTCACCGTCTCAGTATCTTTGATCGCTGTATCCATCTTATTCTGGATCGTCAGCAATTCCAGAAGTTTCTCGATCGTATCCGTACTTCCTGATACAACATCTTTTACCTGATCCGTATTATCTTTTCCAAACTGCTCTGCTGCATCCTTGATCGCTTTCTTTTCATCATCACTCAGGGAAACATTATATTCTGATGCATGCTGGGAAAGCAGATACAGATTCTCAAGGCTTTCCATAATATTATCCTTCGTCTGCTCTTCGTAATCCTTTCCGTCGGATGCATCCTGTGACCACATTGCCTCCCCGGTCGTTCCCATCATTCCGGCATAATAAGTCTCATACTGCCCCTGCTGCAGTCTTGCATAGAAATTTGCCACTCCAAGCGTGATCTTTTCCTCTCCAACCGTTGCTACTGTTGCATCTTCTTTTATAGAACCACATCCGGTCACAGACATAGCTGCAATCGCTCCTGCAAGTGTCAGCACTGCAACTTTTTTCCCAAATCGTACCATAATTGCCTCCTCTTTCTCGCATTCTTAACTGTCTGCTGTTCTGCATTCCTTTAAGAATGCTGCTCCAGGTTTATTACCCGCATATATTTATACATTATAACTTATTTTCATATCAGGAACAAGTAATTTCACAAAATTTACATTTTCCTGCGGCTGCCCGTCACGGCACGATCCGCAATTCCCGGATATCCTCAAGAATCTTTCTCAGGAGCTGGATCGTATCTTCCCCGGTCTCTTTTCCGCTTCGTCCTTTTTTCTGATAGAAAAAGTAAGGTGGTTCTTCTGCTCTGAAGACTAATTTATTTCCATATCGCTGAAGCAGTCCCGGTATCTTCTGAGGATCTAATTTTGCCTTTTCATATAAGGTAAACTTAAAATCACTGCCTTTCTGCTCCACAGCAGTTACATAAGCTGCATGTGCCAGGCTCTTTAACGCCGCAATATGAAGAAGCTGCTGAACCTTTTTCGGAATATCTCCAAACCGGTCGATCAGTTCCTCCGTCATATCATCCATTTCTTCCTCCGTTGTGATCGCAGCAATTCTCTTGTAAATATCCAGTTTCTGATATTCATTTTTAATATAAGATTCAGGAATAAATGCATCAATATTCAGATCCATTGTTGTCGTGAACTGATCTTCTTCCTTCTCACCTTTCAGTTCTTTTACCGCTTCATTAAGCATCTTGCAGTACAGATCATATCCGACTGCCGCCATATGACCGCTCTGTGCCTCACCAAGCAGATTCCCCGCTCCTCGGATCTCAAGATCTCTCATTGCGATCTTGATCCCCGAACCAAGATCCGTAAACTCCCGGATCGCAGCCAGCCTTTTTTCTGCAACTTCTTTCAGAAGCTTATCTCTGCGGTACAAAAGGAATGCATATGCCATACGGCTTGATCTTCCTACCCGGCCACGCAACTGGTATAACTGGGACAGTCCGAACCGGTCTGCATCCTGGATGATCATCGTATTTGCATTTGCAATGTCCAGTCCGGTTTCTATGATCGTAGTGGATACAAGTACATCGATCTCCCCATTAATAAAATCATACATGATATCTTCCAGTTCCCGTTCACTCATCTGCCCATGTGCAAAAGATACACTTGCTCCCGGAACAAGCTTCTGAACCCTTCCGGCTACATCCGCAATATCTTCCACCCGGTTATATACATAATAAACCTGCCCGCCCCGGGAAAGCTCTCTCTCGATTGCTTCACGGATCATTTCATCATTAAATTCCATTACATAAGTCTGGATCGGCATACGATCCATCGGAGCTTCTTCCAGTACGCTCATATCCCTGATCCCGATCAGGCTCATATGCAGCGTCCGTGGGATCGGGGTGGCTGTCAACGTCAGCACATCGATATTTTCACGCATTTTTTTAATTTTTTCTTTATGCGTCACACCGAAACGCTGCTCCTCATCTATGATCAGCAGACCAAGGTCTTTATAAGTTACATCCTTTGACAAAACCCGGTGCGTCCCGATCACAATATCCACCAGTCCCTTTTTCAGATCTTCAATCGTCTTCTTCTGTTGTGCCGGTGTACGGAATCTGCACAACAGATCGATCCTGACCGGGAAATCTTTCAGACGCTGGATAAAGGTATTATAATGCTGCTGTGCAAGGATCGTAGTCGGGACAAGATAAACGACCTGCTTTCCATCCTGAACCGCTTTAAAGGCAGCCCGGATTGCTACTTCCGTCTTTCCATACCCTACATCTCCACAGATCAGGCGATCCATCACCTTTGTGCTTTCCATATCCTTTTTGGTATCTTCAATCGCCCGGAGCTGATCCTCAGTCTCTTCAAACGGGAACATTTCCTCAAACTCTTTCTGCCATACTGTATCCGGACTGTATACAAATCCTTCGGTCTGCTGTCTCACTGCATACAGTTCCACCAGATCCTGTGCAATCACCTGCACTGCCTTTTTTACCTGGCTCTTCGTCTTATTCCACTGAGGTGTTCCAAGTTTATTCAGCTTTGGCGGTTTCGCATCTGCCCCGGCATATTTCTGGATCAGATCCATCTGCGTTGCAAGAATATAAAGGATTCCTCCGTCTGCATAGGAAATTTTCATATAATCCCGGGTCACTTTGTCTACTTCTACTTTTTCAATTCCCTGATAGACTCCAAGTCCATGGTTCTCATGCACCACGTAGTCTCCCGGCTTCAGTTCTGCAAATTCCTGGATTTTCTGTCCTTCGTAAACTTTCCTGCGTCTTTTTTTCTTTCGTTTTCCAAAAATGTCCGACTCTGAGATCACCATAAATTTCAACATGGGATACTCATATCCCTCTGCCACGCATCCATAAACGACCATGATCTCTCCCGGTCTGACCGTCCGCACCATATCTTCACTGTAAAAACTGCTCAGGTCATAATCTCTCAGATCCTCCGCAAGACGCTTCGCTCTCGTCCTGGATCCTGAAACGAGAATTACCCGGTAGCCCTGCCGCTTCAGCTTTTTCAGATCCTGCGTGAGCATTTCAAAACTGTTATTATAAGGATTGACGCCGGCTGCCTGAATACTGTAGACATCACGCACTTTAAAACCACCACATCTTGTCTCCAGCGTGGTAAGACCGATCCCGTATCTGGTATTAAATTTTTCTATAATCTCCTTCGTCTGAAAGACCCGGATCTCATCTGCCTCTTCCGTCATCCCTGCATTTTTCCTGCTCTCAAAGCTGTGGAAATATTCTTTTTCTACCGCCTCCAGCGTCTCCTGCAATCTGACCGGTTCATCAAAGAAGAACAGACTTTTTTCTTTTGGAAAATACTCTGCAAACGAAACTGCCTGCTCTTCTTTTTTCACATTCTCCGTTGCCGGATAAATGACGACCTGCTCCATATTTTCCACGGATCTCTGGCTTTCCACATCAAAGCTTCTGATGGAATCAATTTCATCCCCCCACAGTTCGATCCTGACCGGAATCTCTTCTGTCAGCGGATAGACATCCAAGATCCCTCCTCTGACTGCAAACTGTCCCGGTCCCTCGATCTGGCTTTCCCGCTCATACCCAAGATGGACCAGCTCTTCCTGCAGTTTCTGAAAATCAATGACAGCCCCCGCTTCTATTTCAATACGGCTTTCCCACAATTTTTCTTTTGACGGAAGTCCATCTAAAAAAGCATCTGCCGTAGTGATCACCGTAACCGGCTCCCGGTTCTTCTTTTCTGTCAGTTTTTTCAGAACTTCCATTCTTTTTCCGGTCAGGGCAGCACCCTTGATATCCGCATGATAAAATAAAAGATCCTTTGCAGGATACAGAAAGGTATTCTCCTCCAGCATTTTGTATTCTTCATACGCCTGCTTTGCTTTTTCCTCACTGGAAAAAACGATGACTCTGTACTCAAAGCCATCGCCCAATGCATACATCAGATGCGTCTTCTGCGAACTGACGCAGCCCGCAATCTGAAGAATTCCTTCTGCCTTTCCCCTCTTTCGAACTATTTCCTGATAATCCGCCAGTTCTTCCAACGGTTCCAAAAAAGCCAGCATATCATTCTTCCTTCTTCTTACGATTATACTCGTTCATCGCACCACTGATATCGCCTGATACGATCATCTCTACCGCTTTGACCGCATCCTCATATCCTTCCTCCATCAGTTCCTGCTCTGCCTTTGAAAAATGCCCCAGGACATAATCTGCCAGATCATACTTCGGAGGCTTTTCTCCAACGCCCACTTTGATCCGCGGGAAAACCGGTCCGCCTACATGGGCGATAATATTTTTGATTCCGTTATGCCCTCCCGCACTGCCTTTCGCACGAATCCTCAATTTTCCTACATCCAGACTGATATCGTCATAGATCACGATCAGTTCTGTCTCAGGATCAACTTTATAATAATCCAGGATACTGCGGATACTCTCTCCGCTCAGATTCATATACGTCTGTGGCTTTGCAAGAATCACTTTCTGCCCTGCGATCATTCCCTTCCCGATCAAAGCCCGGTGCTTCTTTACATCTACATCTATATTATATCTCGCAGCCAGTCTGTCTATTACATCAAATCCGACATTATGCCTTGTCCCTTCATACTCCCTGGTCGGATTCCCCAGTCCTGCAATAATAAACATCTTCACGACTCCTTTCTACTTTTGAAAACGTTGCTATTTATTTTACTCCATCCACAGATATTTGTCACGTATAAATCTCTTTTCCACGTCATACAATGATAGAAAGAACTTGCTGTTCCCCTAACTGCCGGGAACAGACAGATACCGGAAATTCTGAACTTCAGGATCATTCGGCAAACAGCTACCAGAATCTATCAGGAGGGTTTTCCATGAGTTCCAGAACACGCATCGTTGTCCTACACATGAAAGAAATTATCTACACAGCAATCTTCGCTGCACTTGCTATCCTGCTGATCATTCTTCTGATCGTCATGTTCCGGCCATCCGGGAAATCTGCTGCATCAGGAGAGAAAAAGCAGTACACTCCGGGAGTCTATACTTCCACACTCACACTGAATAATACAAACCTGGAAGTCGAAGTTGCTGTCACAGATTCAGAAATCAGCAGCATCCGCTTTTCCAATCTTGATGAAACCGTAACAACTATGTTCCCACTGGTTCAGCCTGCACTGGAAGATATCGCAGATCAGATCTGCCGAACTCAGTCCCTGGAGAATATTTCTTTTCCGGAAGAGGCCCCTTACACATCCCAGTTAATCCTTAACGCGGTCACGCAGGCGGTCGAAAAAGCCACAGTTCAATAACCGTGGCTTTTCTGTCTTTCCTATCATAACTGTTCTTTTTCTGACGGAAAGCCTACCCTTCCACAATCAGATATGTTCCATCCGGGAGTACAAAGACCTCCGATGCTTCCTCCATCTCTTCCTCAGTCATATGATCCACATCTGCTCCGCTCTCCTCAAAATACTCGCGTACCTCCTCCAGTGAATCCACAATAACTGCCATGCAGTCTTCCAGAAATGCTTCTGCCTCTTCCAGTGTCTCTGCTACCGGTTCATCGAACAGTTGTCCCTGATCCTTCAGAAAAGTACGCAGACATTCTTCACTATATTCACCCATCTTCTCGTCCTCCTGCTATCTCATTATCTCAAGTATTTCATCAACCGAATCTACGATACAGTCTGCCCCGTCTTCTTCCAGTGCTTTTCTTCCACGGAATCCCCAGGATACCAGGATCGTCTTCATGCCGGCTGCCTTTCCCGTTGCAAGATCCACTTCCGAATCTCCGATATACGCTGTCTCTGCGATCTCAGCTCCCAGTCTGTCCGCAATGTCAAGTGCCGCACTGGGATCCGGTTTTCTCGGAACGCCCTCTTTCTGCCCCTGGATCCAGTCAAAAAGCCCTTCTCCAAAAATCTCCTTAATCACATGACCGACCTGGCGGTCCGGCTTATTTGAAAGCACTGCAAGCCTGATCCCCTGCTTTTTCAATGTCTCGAGCATCCTTTCAATTCCCTTATAAGGAACAACCTTATAAGTACAGTTCTCATCGAACACTCTGCCATAGACTTCCATCGCCTCATCGAGCCTGTCCAGAGCCTCATCTCCCCCGGCTTTCAACGCCTTCTCTATGAGAACCTTCGCTCCGTTTCCGACAAAATCTCTGCACTGCTCTTTCGTGATCTGTGGCATATGAATCTGCTTCATCGTCTCATTCACAGAATATTCCAGTGAATCCAATGTATCAGTCAATGTTCCGTCGAGATCAAAAATACATGCTTTCATCCCTGCTGCCTCCCTGCCATCCTTCATCCTGTAAGGACATTCTGTATTGTATTTCTTTCTCACTTATCATAGTATGATACATTCTAAAAAGCAAGTATTGACAACGCATTTATCGGCATATTTTTCAATCCCCCAGCAGATACTGCCGCATCGTCTTCAGGGCGTTTTTCTCAAGTCTGCTGACCTGTGCCTGAGAAATCCCGATCTGTCCTGCCACCTCCGTCTGAGTCTTCCCTTCAAAAAACCGCAGACTGATAATATACCGTTCCCGCTCATTGAGCCGTTCCATCGCAGCCTCCAGCGAAAGTTCCTCTACCCAGTTTTCTTCCCGGTTTTTCTTATCACTGACCTGATCCATCACATACAATGCATCCCCTCCGTCATTGTATACCGGTTCATGAAGACTCATCGGAGTCTGTACCGCATCTAGGGCAAAAACCACATCCTCCTTGGCAATCCCGATCTCATCTGCAATTTCCTGCACCGTCGGTTCTTTCATATAGCGGCGTACATATCCTTCCTTTGCATAAATAGCTTTATAAGCCGTATCCCTCAAAGAACGGCTCACACGGATGCTGCTGTTATCTCTTAAATATCTCCGGATCTCACCTACGATCATCGGGACTGCATAAGTTGAAAATCTTACCAGCCGCTCCGGATCAAAATTATCCACTGCCTTCATCAGACCCACACATCCGATCTGGAATAAATCATCTGCACTTTCACTGCTGCTGTCAAATCTCTTGATCACACTCAGAACCAGTCGCAGATTTCCTTTAATATATTCTTCTCTCGCTTTTTCATCGCCTTTCTGAATCCGACGAAAAAGCTCCTCCTTCTCATCTTCCCTGAGAAGCGGGAGCTTTGACGTATTCACTCCGCACAGTTCCACCTTATTCATCATCGTAAGAATCCTCCTAAGTCATTTTCTACTTAGAATCATTCTCCATCTGAATCAAAGATATTCTGTCCGGGGAAAAATTTAATAAAGTTTTACTCCTTGACAATCTGTCTGACTGCCTTTTCTTCAGAACTTTCTCACAGTTCTGTCTCTTTTGCAGGATTCTCTTACAGTTCCCACTTATCCGCAAGATTATTGATCTGTGCTTCAAATTTTGCTTTATCTTTATTGGAAAGTCCTGCATTGCTGTAAATGATATCCATAAGCCTTTTACCAGCCAGCGTAAGCCGGTCATACGCTGCATCCGCTTTCTTCTGTGCCGGTTTCTTTGCTTTCACAGGGATCTTCACGCCCTCACTGAGGATCTCATTTTTCAGAAGATCCACTTCTGCACACGGAAATGGTGCAAACGCCTGATAATCAAATGTCTCTTCCACAGTCTTTGCGAACTCCTCAGTTACTGTATCTTCACCATGTACAACAAAAACTCGCTGTATCGGTGGATCAAATGCCTTTACCCATTTCAGCAGACCATTCATATCCGCATGCCCACTGACACCATGAAGGCTTTCAATCCTTGCATGTACCTCGATCGACTCTCCAAACAGCTTCACATTTTTCTCGCCCTCCAGCAGCCGCCGACCCAGCGTTCCGTTTGCCTGATATCCGACAAATAAGATCGTACACTCTTCTCTCCAGAGATTATGCTTCAAATGATGCCGGATTCTTCCTGCATCGCACATTCCTGAAGCGGAAATGATTACTTTCGGCTTTTCTATAAAATTGATCATCTTAGAATCTTCACTGGATATTGCAGTATGCAGTCCCGGAAATACCAGTGGATTGATCCCTGCATTCACAAGAGCAAGTGCCTCCTCATCAAAGCATTCCCGCATATTTTTAGTAAATACCTTTGTCGCCTCGATTGCCAGCGGACTGTCCAGATAAACTTCAAAATCAGGATACTCACTCAGCAGTCCCTTTTCTTTGATCTCACGGATAAAATACAGCATCTCCTGCGTTCTTCCTACCGCAAATGACGGGATCACTACATTTCCCTTCCGGTCAAAGGTCTCTTTCAGAATCCTTGTAAAATCGCCAAGATAATCCGGCTTTTCCTGTGCATGTACCCGATTTCCATAGGTGGATTCCATGACGATATAATCTGCATTCTCCGTATAGGCCGGATCTTTGATGATCGGCTGATCCGTATTCCCTATATCACCTGAAAATACAATCTTTTTTGTCACGCCATCTTCTGTCGCCCACACTTCAATACTGGCTGATCCCAGCAGATGCCCCACATCGGTAAACCGGATCTCAACGCCTTCACAGATCCTGATCCGCTCGCCATACTGACATGGCACAAGAAGTTCAATCGCGTCCAGTGCATCCTGCATTACATAAACCGGCTCATACTCCGGCTGTCCTGCACGCTTTCCCTTCCGGTTTCTCCATTCAGCCTCAAACTCCTGGATATGTGCACTGTCACGCAGCATGATATTACACAGGTCAGCCGTTGCATACGTGGTAAAGATCTGACCTTTAAATCCATCTTTTGCAAGTCTTGGCAGCATCCCCGAATGATCTATATGTGCATGCGTCAGGAACACATAATCCACTTCATTCGCCGGAATCGGAAGCCCCGGATTCTCATACAGATCCGGTCCCTGCTCCATTCCACAATCAATCAGAATATTTTTCCCTGCAGTCTGAAGGAAATGACAGCTCCCAGTAACTTCGTGGGCTGCTCCTACAAAAGTAAGTTTCATAAGTCCACCAACCCTTCCGCTTTTTTCTTTTATTGTAGCACTTATTTATTTAATATGCACGAAAAATATAGCGGTACTCTTTAAATTTTAGTAAATTTTAATACTTATGTTAATAACTCGATGAACGTTATTCATACCGGATCATTTCCCGTCTGAGCCTTGTCATGATTTTCTTTTCCAGCCGGGAAATATACGACTGGGAAATTCCCAGAAGATCTGCCACTTCCTTCTGCGTCATTTCTTTTCCTTCCGGATGATCCAGGCCGAAACGCATCCGCACGATCATTTTCTCCCGACCGGACAGTTTGTTCAAAGCCCGGAACAAAATTTTTCTCTCTGCCTCATTTTCAAGATCTTTATAGATTGTATCTTCATCCGTCCCCAGAATGTCAGATAAAAGGAGCTCATTTCCATCCCAGTCCACATTCAGTGGTTCATCTATGGAAACCTCCAGCTTTGTCTTGCTGTTTCTGCGAAGATACATCAGGATTTCATTTTCAATACATCTGGATGCATAGGTTGCAAGTTTGATCTTTTTGGTTGGATTGAATGTATTGATCGCCTTGATCAGACCAATCGTTCCAATGGAGATGAGGTCTTCAACCCCTACTCCTGTATTGTCGAATTTTTTTGCAATATAAACGACCAGTCTCAGATTATGCTCAATCAGAAGCTTTTTCGCCTCCTGATCATCTTCTGTTCCCAGCCGTCCGATCACTTCCTCTTCTTTTTCATTTTCAAGCGGCGGTGGAAGAACATCTGTTCCTCCTATGTAATGAATCTCTTTCTGCCCTCCGAAGATCAGCGTCCTGAAATCAGGCACTACTTTCAGTTTAAATTTCTCCGGCACTGCTACTTTTACTATCATTTTCATTTTCCTCCTAAATATTCAGATAATCATGGTTCAGGATCAACTGGTATTCCTGCTTCTCTGAAATCGTTCCTTCACTGATTCCGATCAACGGTTTTTCAATCCATTTTTCCCCGTCCATGCTGACACACATTTTCTCGATTCGGAAGATTTTTATTACACCGGTTCCACTGATACTCTGATAAGGGATGTACCGCATTTTCGGTTCCGTATCCCTCAGGACAGATCCTTCTTTCTGCTGTTGTTCTCTGAACTTTTCATAGAATTCATGGTCGAGAATACTGACCGGATCACCACTGACCGGATCGCATAAAAGATTTCCCGTATCCATCAGTGCCATGACGCTCATCTTTCTCTCGTTCAAATACAGCGTCACCTCACACCGCACCTGTTCTTTTCCGCTTATTTTTCTTAACAGTTTCCAGCATTTCACAAAGAGAAATGCCGTTCCCACTGCCGTCCCATAAAAAAGGCTGATATACCTTAAATACGGCCGGAATGCTGTCATCATGCCTCCCATAAAAACCGCACATAGGTATAATAATATGTAGGCCTTTATAAATTGAGCTTTCGTTCTGATACGGAGACCGGTTATAAGCATACAACTGCTGACAATTCCATGAAAAAAAATAAGTTGAAAGACTCCGGGGATCCCCACGACTATTCCAAGGCACATCATCCCGCTTCCAAGCCCTCCGCCCAGAAAGATTCTCTGCCAGTTACTTTTGCATTTCAGAACCCGATTCAGTACAAGAAGCAACAGACTGTCCATCATGAAATTTTCCAGAAACAACAAATCAATATACAATTCGTAGTGCATATTCCACCTTCCTTCTCCTTTGTATGCATGACTCATTATATGCCTGCACCAAAGCAGAAGTTTGTCGGACACTGACAGAAAGATCAGAATATATTTCGACAACATCCTGCTTAACAGCCCGTTGTTCCTGCACTCTGTAAATTGCATTTTGTGCAACAAAAAAGAACCGGCTTTAACCAGTTCTTTTCTAAAATCTATTCATTCTGTCTTTCAGAATCCAGCGATTGTCTTTCCCTGCTTACTTTTTGAAGAAATCAGGAATCTTGATCGACTGCTCTTTTACATTGCTTGAAGGTGTTCTCGGCTGCAGTGTCGGCATTGTTCCTCCCTGCGGTCTTACTGTGGAACCTGCTCTTCTCTCATGATCCAGTGTAGATCTCACATGAGATTCTCCGCCGGACGGAAGAATGGATCCAACCTTCTGCTGTCCTTCCAGTCTTGCTTTTAACTTAGAAGCACTTCCGCCTACATTATGTAAGCCGGTAGCAATAACTGTGATCGTACATTCGTCAGATTTTGTATCATCATACATCGCACCAAAGATAATACTTGCACTCTCGCCTGCCAGCTCCTGAACATAATCAGCCGCATCAGATGCATCCATCAGCGTAATATCACCGGATACATTGACGATCACGTTTGATGCACCCTGGATCGTAGTCTCAAGCAGCGGACTTGCAACAGCCTGCTTTACAGCCTCAAGAGCCTTATCATCACCGCGTCCTGCACCGATACCGATATGTGCAATACCCTTGTCCTTCATAACCGTCTGGATATCTGCAAAGTCAAGGTTAATCAGGGATGGAACATTGATCAGGTCAGTGATACCCTGAATACCCTGCTGAAGAACCTCATCTGCTTTCTTCAGGGCTTCCGGCATTGTAGTGCGTCTGTCTACAACCTCAAGAAGCTTATCATTTGGAATAACGATGATCGTATCTACATTTTCTTTTAATTTATCAATACCACTTGTGGCATTCTGCATTCTGGTCTTGGATTCAAAACGGAACGGCTTTGTGACAACACCTACCGTCAATGCACCCTGCTCTTTGGCAATACGTGCAATAACAGGAGCTGCTCCTGTTCCTGTTCCTCCACCCATTCCACAGGTAACAAATACCATGTCTGCACCTTTCAGTGCTGCCTGGATCTCTTCTGAACTTTCTTCCGCAGCTTTCTCCCCTACCTCCGGCTGTGCACCTGCACCAAGTCCTTTTGTAAGCTTTTCACCGATCTGCATCAATGTCGGTGCTTTACAAAGCTGTAATGCCTGCTTATCTGTATTTACAGCTATAAATTCTACACCCGCAATCTGCTCGTCGATCATTCGGTTAACGGCATTATTACCGCCTCCGCCGACTCCGACAACAATTATTCTTGCGGCCGCTTCAGATTCATTGGTCTTAATTTCTAACAAGAGTATTTCCTCCTTTGTCGTCTCATTAATCTTTTATACATCCCTTAATTTTAATTGAACGATACAATTCAATAAGTATATAATAAAGTCTTTTCCGTAAATAATCAATAGATTTTTTCTTATTTTCTGATTTTTTTACTCAATTTACATTCTTTTCCTTTTATTGCACGTCAGCGGTCTGCTCCGCAGTCTGTGGTGTAAACCGGATGGATGCGGAAGACGAATCAAAATTCTCCAGATGGAGTGTTCCTGCGGTGTCAGGATACTTCTTTTTCAGTTCTTCCAGGATCGGTCCTACCTGTGCCAGACGCTCTTCATACTTCTCATTTCCCAGCAGTACTTCCACTGCTCCGAAATATAATACGACATCACTTCCATCTGTATTGCAGACGATCCGCTCCGGTGACAGGGCATTTTTTCTGAGATATCTGGATGTCTCTGCCAGTTTCTCAAAAATCGCATCATCCTCCACAGGAAGCACTTTTCCGATTTCCACCTCTGCTGTATCAAAAGAAAGTCCTTCAATATACGGGACTCCCTCGATCTGCTTTGCACTCCGAAGCGTTGCGATCCCCTGTTCATCAAAATACAGCATCGCCTCATCATAATCTACATAGCCGAGCATACTTTTTTCAACCACTGTCACAGCAACCGTCCACGGATTCTTCAATGACACTTTCAGGCTCTCTACTCCTGACGGAAGTTCTCCCTTGTCAAAAGTATATTTTCCTAAAAGATACAGAGAATTTACTGACAATGGATCTTTTTCAATCCAGTTCGTGATTGTTCCCTCTCCATAATACACATTTCCACTGACCTGGATCTTTCTGGTGCGGAATCCGAAAATACATATCAGCACCAGAACTGCCACGGTCAGGATCAGGATCAGAATCATTTTTCCTATATTTTTCTTTCGCTTTTTTCTCTTCATATATGCTCCTCTGTCTTAACGTTCTCCTGCCCCGTTTTCCGGACGCATCTCTTTTTTCTGATTCCTGCCGGAATACCCGGAAACACTCAGCACAAGTCCCATCTCCAGTAATAAAAATACAACCGATGTTCCTCCATAACTGATAAATGGCAGCGTGATTCCTGTATTGGGAATGGAATTTGTTACCACTGCAATATTTAAAATGATCTGGATCATCATATGTGCCATCGCTCCTGTTGCAATCAATGCACCGGTCAGATCCTCCGCCTTTGCAGCAATCACAAAGAATCTCCAGATCAGGATCAGAAAAACTCCGATCAGGATTCCCGCACCCACCAGTCCCAGTTCTTCGCAGATGATCGAAAAGATCATATCATTTTGTGCCTCAGGAAGAAACCCCAGCTTCTGGACACTGTTCCCCAGTCCTCTGCCAAATAAGCCTCCGCTTCCAATGGCATACAATCCCTGCAGGGTCTGATAACCTTTTTCATATTTCTCCGGATTTCTCCAGATTGCGATCCGTTCCAGCCTGTAACTCTCCAATGCAAGGAAGATCGTCATAAATCCCGCTCCACCTGCAATCATCCAGAAAAATTGCAGATATTTCGGACTCGCCGTGAAGATCATCACTGCCCCAATTCCTAAAATAATGATCGCTGTGCTTAAGTTACTCGCTCCTACAAGTCCCACGATGGGAAGAATCGTCAGCATAGTAAGGACAATACTTTTGAATTTTCCCATCTTTTTTATATTCTTTTCAATCAGCCATGAAAGAAATACGATCACCGCTACCTTTGCAAATTCTGAAGGCTGAAATGAAACCGGGCCCAAAGACAGCCATCTTTTGGACCCGTTATATTCCTCTCCAAACAGCAGAACTGCCACCCCCAGCAGGATTGACAGCAGATATCCCGGCACTGCCAGTGGAATCCATCTATGGTAATCAATCCTCGAAACAACCGCCATTCCGACAAGTCCGAGACCTGTGGCAAAGCCCTGCTTTTTTAAATAATAGAAAGAGTCGTGAAACTTTACATTTCCATTATAAGCACTGATGCTGGTCAGGAGAACCAGTCCTGCAATTACCAGCACAAGTACCGTGACAAGTAATGTATCATCATAGGTGCATCGCTTTGCAGGATGCCTCAATCCAGATCCACTCCTTATAACTGATTTACAAGTTCTTTGAATTTATCTCCACGCTGCTCATAATTTTTGAACATTCCCCAGCTTGCACATGCCGGTGAAAGAAGTACTGCATCTCCCGGTTCTGCATACTCAACGCATTTTTCAAATGCCTCTTCAAATGTATCTGCCATTACGATCTCATGAAATCCGAGTTTCTCAGCCGTCTGTGCGATCTTTTCTCTTGTAGCTCCGATCAGAACCAGCTTTTTGACCTTTCCGTCAAACGCATTGATCCATTCATCATATGCAGAATCTTTATCATATCCTCCACCGATCAGTACCGTTGGGCGGTTCATTGCCTGGATTCCCTTGATCGCAGCATCCGGGTTCGTTCCCTTGGAATCATTATAATAAACAACGCCGTCTTTTTCTGCCACAAATTCAATCCGATGCTCTACTCCCTGAAATTCCTTCAAGGTCTTTCGGATGATCTCAACCGGTACTCCATAAGCTGCTGCCATCGCTGCTGCTGCCATCGCATTTTCATGATTATGCGTACCGAGAATATTCAGTTCATTGACTGTACAGATCTCTGTCTTTTCACCATTCAGGCTCAGCACGATCTTCTCTCCGTCCAGATAGATTCCCTCTTCCAGTATACGCTGGCTGCTGAAATATAGAACCTTTGCTTTCAATGTCTCACCAAACTGACGTGTCACTGCATCTTCGTAATTCAGAACGCACGTATCCTCTTCCGTCTGGTTCTTTGCAATATTCTCTTTCGCTGCAATATAAGCTTCCATTGTATGGTGACGGTTCAGATGATCCGGTGTGATATTCAGGATCGCACTGACACGCGGACGGAATGTCTCAATCGTCTCAAGCTGAAAACTGCTCATCTCTGCCACGATCACAGAATCTTCTGTTGTCTCAAGTGCCACACTGGTATAAGGATTTCCAATATTTCCAACTACATATGTATTCTCTGTATAGTTCTTCATGATCTGACCAAGCAGAGAAGTTGTCGTCGTCTTTCCGTTGGTTCCGGTAATCGCAAGAACCTCTCCCTTTCCTGCTTCATATGCCAGTTCGATTTCCCCCCAGATCGGGATTCCCCGGTCTCTCATCTCATTCACAATCGGAAGATCGGTCGGAACTCCCGGACTCATAACAACCAGATCCAGTGTCTTCAGCAGCTGTGCCTTTTTTTCGTCCGCAAGTGTACCAAGAAGAATCTGTAAACTGCCATTCCCGGATTCCGGGATCTTTGACAGGATCTCTTCTCTGTCCAGCTTATCATTCCCATCATAAAGTACGACTTCTGCACCTTCCCGGAGCAACAGACTGCATGCCGCTTCTCCACTGATTCCTGAACCAAATACAAGTACCTTTTTTTCTTTGATCTTCATCTTTTATACCCCCATAAGAGCAATCAGGCAAAGGATTGCCGTAATGATCGAAAATACAGCTACAACTCTCGTCTCAGACCATCCGCACAACTCAAAGTGATGATGGATCGGAGCCATCTTAAAGAGTCTCTTTCCGCCTGTCTTCTTAAAATATGTTACCTGCAGAATTACTGAAATCACCTCTGCAAGATAGATAAATCCCACAATGAGAATAAATAACGGCATTCTCATCATATAGGCAGTTCCAGCTACAAAACCGCCCAGTGCAAGTGATCCTGTATCGCCCATGAATACACTCGCCGGATAAACATTAAAAAGCAGGAATCCCATCAATGCTCCTACAACCGCACAGGTGATCGGTTCCAGTCCACTCTTTGTTCCAACCGCTACAACTGTAAAAAATGTTGCAACCAGTACTGTGACGCTGGAGGCAAGTCCGTCCAGTCCGTCTGTAAAATTCGTACCATTCACAGTACCGATCACTGCAAAGAACAGTACCGGAATTGCAAGCCATCCAAGATTCAGTTCGTACCCGTGCGTAAACGGAACGATCATGGTCAGCGGAACCTTTGCCACTTTTACGAGATAATATGCAAAGATCGCCGTCACTACGATCTGCAATGCCATCTTCTGCATTGGATAAAGTCCATCCGAACGCTTCATGACTACCTTCAGATAGTCATCCAGAAAACCGATCAGTCCGAACCCAACGGTAAGGAACAGAACCGGAATGATCTGCGGGTAATCTTTTACATAGATCAGAGATGTGACCGCAACGGATGCAAGGATGATCACGCCTCCCATGGTAGGCGTCCCTGCCTTCTTCAGATGCGACTGGACTCCTTCTACCCTCTCTGTCTGCCCCATCTTCAGCTTTCTTAAAAACGGGATCACGACCGGTCCGAGGATCAGACTGATCGCAAATGAAATCAATACCGGAATTACTATATGACTGTTCATACATACACCTCTTTATTTCTTTTGTTGTACGTCCGGAAATTTCCGCTCCCTTTTCAGAAGTATCTCTTTCAAAACGCCTTTTACAGTATACCCTATCAGTCAGCTTTTTTCAATCCCGAGATACGGCAGCACGTTATCATAAATGCTGCGTAACACCGGTGCAGCGATCGTACCGCCATAATAAACTCCCTGTGGATTACGGATCACCACGATTCCGAGAACCTGTGGATTTTCCGCCGGGGCAAACCCTATAAAGGAAGAAATATATTTATTTGCACTTCTTGGAAGTGTCTGGGACGTTGCAGTTTTTCCTCCGACAGAATACCCCTCCACCGCTCCGTTTCTTCCGGATCCTTCTTCCACCACACTCTTTAAAAGCATCCGCATGGTTTCTGAAGTTTTTTCTGATACGATCCCTTTTTTCTCTTCATACTGAAACTGTTCCAGTACCGTTCCTTCTCCGTCTTCAATGGAAATTCCAAAATGCGGCGTGACTCTTTTTCCACCATTGACCAGGGAACTGACTGTCGTTGCCATCTGAATCGGTGTGATCTGAAAAGACTGGCCGAAAGACATCGTTGCAAGTTCCACCAGTCCGATATCTTCCTTTTTATGCATAATCGTTCCCGCTTCTCCCGGCAGATCCACATTGGTCAGCCCCAGTAAGCCAAACTGCTTAAAATATTCATAAAAACGGTCTGCCCCCAGCCGCAGACCAATATCTATAAAAACCGGATTACAGGAATTCTGAATCCCCTGTATAAAAGTTTCCTGCCCATGTCCGCCCACCTTGTGGCACCGAATCCTGCGGTCTTCCACCACCCGGTATCCTGGGCAGGAAAATGTATCAGAAAGTGACACCACTCCTTCCTCCAGGCAGGCTGATGATGTAATGATCTTAAAAGTAGATCCAGGTTCATAGGTATCATTAATACATTCATTTCTCCACATCCGGTTCAGCCGTTCCTGTAATTCTACATCAGAAAGAGGTTCTTCTGCCACTTCGGTATTCAGTTCATAGGGTGTATTCAGATTAAATTCCGGCACATTCACCATCGCCAGGATTTCTCCGTTCTGTGGATTCATGAGCAGGACAGAGACACTGTCTGCCTGCTTTTCTTCCAGGACTTTTTCCGCCGCCTGCTGACAGAAACTCTGAATATTATAATCCATACTGATCCGCAGATTTCCTCCTGCTACCGGCTCGATCCGGTCTTCAGCGACTCCTTCCAGTTCAATCCCTCTTGCGTCTGTCACTGTTAAGATCGTTCCATTGATTCCTTTCAGATACTCTTCATATTTCACTTCCAGGCCAATGATCCCCTGATTATCTCCACCGGTAAATCCAAGGACTCTGGAAGCCAGGTCACGATAAGGATAATATCTTTTAAAGTCTTCATCCACTTTCACTCCGTCCAGATCATAATCCCGGATTCTGTCACCTGTCTCTTTTTCTACATTTGTCCTGATTTTCTCCATGGATGTGACTTTTTGTATTTTCTCTGCGATTTTACTCTCATCCATTTCCAGTTCTTCTGCAAGGATCCTGGCTACTTTTTCCGGTTCGGTCACCTGGCTGTGGATCACGGAGATCGTACAGACCGTCTTGTTGGCTGCCAGGACAACTCCATTACGGTCCAGGATCTCTCCTCTGGCTGCTTTGATCTTCCGTTCCCGCTCATGAAGATCCTTTGCCAGTTTCTGATAATGTTCTGCATCAAATACCATCAGATAAAATAATCTCGCCATAAGAGAAACGATCAACACAACTGCGATTGAAAATACAACCAGCATTTTCTTTTTATTATAGGTCTTATTTTTCATAAAAAATAACTCTGAAAAGAATGTCTTTATAACTTATTCCATCCTTTTCAGAGTTATACATTAATCTCCGTTGTTCACAGTTGCCCAACTGTCCAGATCCGGTTTGTAGTTTTCATCTGCAGAAGAGTCTGTCTTTTTATCATATGTATCTGTATAATTTTCATCGAAATCAGAGTACTCCGTATCTCCGAAATCCTTTCCTTCCGCCTGTGCCGCAGCCGCCGCATCTGCTGCTTTGATCTGCTCACTCTCCTGGATCGTCGTAATTCCAAGATAAGGGAATGCTTCTTCCATGATCGATTTTGCAAGTTCCAGGACAAGAAGACTGTTGTCCTGTGCCGAAACATTCGGCTCATCAATCACAACATACACCACTACTTCCGGATTTTCCTGTGGTGCATATCCGATATAGGACAGAAGATATTTTCCCTCTTTTCTCGGAATCTTCTGTGCTGTTCCGGTTTTTGCTCCGATATCGTATCCTTCTACTGCCGCCTTTTTTCCGGTACCGTACTCCATGGTTGCTTTCATATAGGATTTCAGCATCGTGGAAGTTTCCGCTGAAACAGTCTTTCGTAAAAGAACCGGATCTTTTGTCTCGATCACATTTCCATTCTGATCCTGGATCTGCTTTACTACATGTGGTTCATAATAATATCCGCCGTTGATCAGTGATGAAAATCCGGTAATAAGCTGTACCATCGTCACATTAAAACTCTGACCAAAAGAGTTGGTAGCCAGATCCACTGCTGTCATATTGTCTGCCGTATATAGAAGTCCCGCAGTTCCGGCCTCCCCCGGAAGATCAATGCCTGTATATTCCCCAAAACCAAAAATATGCTGATATCTTGTGAAATGATCCACTCCGATACTTTCTGCCATCGTCATCAGTGCCACATTACATGAATTTGCGATTGCATCCTGGATCGTTTCCATTCCATGTCCTGACCGCAGATGGCATCCGATATCATAATCTGCCACTCTCAGTGATCCACCACAATAATACGTTTCATTTCCGGTCAGTGTTCCGCTTTCCAGCCCGGCTGCAACCGTAAACGGTTTCATCGTCGAACCCGGCTCATAGGTATCACTGATGCAGAAGTTTCTCCACATCTGATTCCTTTTTTCCGTCTTCTCTTCCTCAGTCATTCCGTTGATCGTATCTTCTGAATAAATTGCAGACAGATCTGCCGGATTGTTCAGGTCATAATCCGGGTAAGATGCCTGTGCCAGAATCTCACCTGTATTTGGATTCATGATCATGACTGCTGTATTTTTACTTCCCGGCTCTCCGCTCCTTGCCTCACCGGCATGGGCCTGATTAAATGCCAGGATCTTATCTTCCACAATCTTCTGCAGGCTCACATCAATGGTCGTCACAACCGTATCTCCATTCTTTGCTGCTTTCACTGTATGCTCTGCTGAAGAGGAAGACCCGGAATCAAAATAGCCATATTCTCTTCCATCTGTACCACTCAGTACTGCATTATATGCATTCTCTATGCCAAAAGAGCCCTCGCCTTCTGAATTGGTAAAACCGATCGTGCTGCTCGCCAGCCGGTTATACGGATAAAGCCGGGTGTAGTCATCTTCCAGCCAGATTCCCTTTACATTGGGATAATTCTCATCATCTGCATCGATCTCATTAAATTTCTTTGCAGCTGCATAATCAATCCCTTTTTTTACAATACTGTACCGGCTCTCCGGATTGGTACTGATCAGATCCCTGATCTGTGCTTCATCAATTCCAAAGCAGTCCTTCAGGACCTGGATCGTAGGTTCTATGTATTTATCTTTGTCCGTCATAACTTTGACATCCAGGATTACGTTATATACCCTCTCGCTTGTAGCGATCTTCGTACCGTTTCGGTCAACAATATCTCCTCTTTTATAGGGGATGACCCTGCTTCCATAATTTTGCTGATCCAGTACTTTTTTGGTATATTTGCTGCCCTTGGTCACATTAATATAAGTAATCCTTCCAATAAGAACAACAAAAGCCAGTATAACTGCCATAAATAGCATTACCAGCTTTCGTTGCATCCTTACCGGAAATTTTCTTGTCAGAAATTCAAATCTGTTCTTTCTTTTTCTTCCTGCCATCCTAAACTAATCCTTATTTTGATACATCCCTGGACTGGGCAAGAACACCGTCCTTTGGGATCTCCTCATATTGCTTTACATAATCACTCGTAGGACTTTTGTATTCCACAACATTTCCCTGGGATTCATAAACCATTCCCATCTCGTTCATGGCCTTTTCTCTCACCGTGTCCAGATTCACGGAGTCAACAGCCGCATTATACGCTGTATCATTTGCCTCTGTCAAGTCCGCAAGTTCTTCCTGCATCGAAGTAACATGAGCTGATCTTGTAACAACTTCTGTCTGCAGTCTGATGTACACCACACAGACCGCTACTGTACAGACCGCTGCAAGAATGAAAAATATCGCATAAGCCGGACTGATCTTCATCGCACGATTCCGGTTTCTCATTACCTGACTGCTTGTCTTCCCTGTCTTTGCAGGACGAACTTCCTGTCTTCTTTTGGGCTGAACTTCTGCCTGACGTACAGCATTTCCATATACATAAAACTTTTCTCTGTCAGAAGTGACTCTGTTCTGCTGTCTGTATCTTCTATCTGCTGCCATCCTATACAGCCCCTTTCCCTGAAATTTGCTCTCTCAGGCTCTCCCCTTCCCGAAAGAACGTTCTTTTATACTCTAAATACTCCCTTTTTACCTAAGCACGTTCAAAAATTCTGAGCTTCGCACTTTTTGAACGACTGTTTACCTCCAGCTCTTCTTCCGACGGAAGAATTGGCTTTCTGGTGATCACCTTTCCCTTTGATACATTTCCACATACGCAAACCGGGAAATGGCTCGGACAGGTACAAGGATTCTCATTTTTTCTGAAAGAACTCTTGACGATTCTGTCCTCCAGTGAATGAAACGTAATAATGCACAGTCTTCCACCCGGATTCAGCAGTTCAATCATGTCATCCAATGTATCTCGCAATACATCCAATTCATGATTCAGCTCAATCCTGATCGCCTGAAATGTCCTTTTGGACGGATGTCCTGACGTTTTCCGGACTTTCATCGGAATCGCATGGCTGATGATCTCATTCAGTTGTCCTGTTGTCTCTATCGGTGCTTTTTTCCGTTCTGCGACAATATGCTTTGCAATGTTCTTTGCAAACCGGTCTTCTCCGTAGTCGCGTATCACCCGATAAAGTTCTGATTCACTGTAATCATTGATAATGTCACGGGCTGTCATCTTCTGTCTCTGATCCATCCTCATATCAAGCGGTGCATCCACCCGATAGGAAAATCCTCTTTCTGCAGTATCTAACTGATACGATGAAACTCCCAGATCCACCGTGATCCCATCCACTTTATCAATGCCCAGTTTCTGGAGCTGCTGCTTCATATCGCAATAGTTGCTCCTGACTATCGTGACTTTCTCCCCGAAGCATTCCAGACGTTTTCCCGCTGCCCTGATTGCATCGGCGTCCTGATCTATTCCTATTAATCTCCCCTGACTGCCCAGTCGACTGCAGACTTCATAAGCATGTCCGCCTCCACCTAATGTTGCATCCACATAGATGCCATCCGGTTTTACGTTCAGCCCGTCCACGGTCTCATACAACAGTACTGATATATGCTCGAATGCCATAATTTCCTCCTTTTGGCTGCCTTCTCCCCGGCTGCCTTCTGTCATCAGATGCGTATTCCTATCGCTTCCATGCGTTCCGCAATCGCATCCAAATCTTCTTCACTGATCTGACTCTTTTCTTCCCAAAGAGCTTTATCCCAGATCTCAACGCGGTCCTGTACTCCTACAAGTACCACTTCCTTCTCAAGATGTGCTGCTTTTCTGAGTGACGTAGGAACAAGCACTCTCCCCTGCCTGTCAAAACTTCCCTCATTTGCACTTCCGAAAAAATAACGCTTGAACATTCTGGCATCCTTGTTCATCCGTGGTAAAGACTCGAGTTCGGCAACGAATTTGTTCCATTCTTCCTGAGAGTACACAAAAAGACAGCCTTCCAGTCCATTACAGATAACGAAGCTGTCACCCAGCCCTTCTCTTAATTTGGCCGGAATGATTAATCTGCCCTTTTCATCAATGTTATGATTATACTCTCCTAATAACATCCGGAACCCTTTCTCTCAAACGTAAGACTCCATTAGCCTCCACAATGTGCCACTTCTCACCACTTTCTTACCACTTGCCTCCATTGTAAACCACTCTCCCCCCTTTTTCAAGAGTTTTTTCATTCTTTTCCAATACTTTTTCATGCACAGGAACCTTCAGTCACCCGGACCTCGTACAAGCACAGCTTTTAACTCATTGTCCGTATAAATACAGAGAATCTGCCACCGGCGGCTTCTCCTGCATCCTTTGGCAAAAAAAAGAGACATAATGTACAACTTCTGCCATACATTATATCTCTCACTTTTCTTTTCATTCTTCTATTCCGCATCCCGTGATGGCTTTCTTCCACCAGCCCCCACTTTCTGATCCGGTATCCGGGAAGTTTCCCACTTCCCACCACTTTATTCTGCAGAGGAAAGTCCATTCAGGTAATCCGTGATCGAGTCATAATTCACTTCTGTAACCGCTCTCTCTTTGTTCGATTCATGCATATCATATGCTGAATATCCCAACCAGCCAATCAGTGCCACTGCAATCACTGCAACAACTCCCTTTCGTACGATTCCCATCATCTTCTGCTTACGCATCAGCTTTTTCCGATTTTCTTTTTCCTTTTTATAACGATCAACTTTTGCCTGACTCATCTTCTTCTGCTCCTTTCAATACGCTTTTTTCATTCTACCACAAAGCGTATTAAAGTACAACTATTATTCCACCGTCATTTGCATACATACTGCTGATTCCTGCCGTATCTACAATAAAGCTTTCTTTTACATTTATCTTCTCACGGATCAGCTTTTCCACAGCCATCGCACGTTCAGGACAGTTGCAATGAGAAATTGCAAGAATCTTTTCCGTCGGATTGATCGCATCTGCGGCGATCTGTTCTGCCATCTTCGCCAGAGCTTTCTTCATGCCTCTTCCCTGTCCAAGCTGACAGATCTGACCTTCCGGGTTCGCCCCCATGACCGGCTTGATATTCAGGGCACTCACCGCCAGCGATTTCAGTCCTGTCAGTCTTCCGTTCTTCCGCAGCGTATCAAGATTCTCAAGCACAAAATAAGTATGCTGTTCCTCGATATACCGGTCAACACTTGCGATTACTTCTTCAAACTCCATTCCCTTTTCTTCACATTCCTGAATCTTCAATGCGATCAGAGATTCTCCGACCGATGCTGATCTTGAATTAAAGACATGGATCTGTTTCCTGCCATACTCTTCTTCATATAACTTTCTTCCAAGCTCTGCACTGTTATGAGAACCGCTCAGTTCTGCCGAAAGCGTCACGGCATAAACCCGCTCCGCTTCGCAATGATACAGCTCCATATATTTCTCCGGTGATGGGCAGGAAGACTTCGGGCATTCCGAACTTTCGGCAACCCGCTTCAGGAAATCTGCCTGATCAAAAGATTCATCATCCTGAATATGGACACCATCTACCTCCATACTCAGAGATGCCGTCTTATAGATTCCACTCTTCTTCATCTCATCAGTCAGTTCTCCACAACTATCTACAACTATTCTGTACTCCATTTATAATCCCTCCTGCGTCACAACGCGTATTATCTTCTTCCATTATATGTAGTTTTTAATACTACGTTTAAATATATCACACTTCTCATGAAATGAAAAGCCTTTTATTCGATAGTTTATAACCTTTTGTTCAAAATATCAGAGACGCTGCCTGCACCTAGCAGACAGCGTCTCTGATATTTCTTCAAATTCCCCGATAACGGCTTTAATCTTTTAATTCTATTTTTGATGAGATCCCAAGTGCAATCCCCATCTCTGCTAAAAGGAAGACGACTGCTGTACCTCCGTAACTGATAAATGGAAGTGTAACTCCTGTGGTAGGGATCAGACCGGTCACGACTGCAATATTTAAGATCACCTGCAGAGCAATATGCGAAAAGATGCCCGCTGCGATCAGAGATCCATAAAGATCCGGTGCATTTCTTGCAATAAACATCAGCCGGTAAAGCATGAATCCAAACAGACAGAGGATCAGGATCGCTCCGAATACTCCCAGTTCTTCGCAGATCACCGTCAGGATCATATCATTCTGTGCCTCCGGGATCGCACTTAATTTCTGGGTACTGTTCCCGAGACCTTTCCCGAAAAATCCACCTGATCCGATTGCATATAAGCCCTGAAGGAACTGATAACTGTCCTTGTCTGAATTTGCTTCCGGATTCAGCCATGCAATGATCCTCCGCATACGGAAATCCGTACTCGTTGCCATATCACTGATCTGTATTTTCAGATAAACTACCACAATAACTGCCAGAACCAATACCACACATGCAAAAACGACAAACCGTTTTGTCTTTGGATGTACTAAAAACAGGAGCAGAACCGTGATCGCCATGACAATGATCGCTGTACTCAGATTATCCGTAAGCACAAAGACACCGCCTGCAGCCACAACCCCATAAGCCCCGATCTTAAGCCAGCCCCTGATGCCGTAAGCTTTTTTTCCATATTCACACAATTTATATGAAATGAAAAGGATCACTGCGATCTTCGTCACCTCTGCCGGCTGAAAGGACATATTTCCAGGCAACTGGATCCATCTCCTTGCACCGTTGAGTTCCATTCCCAAAGGAGTCTTTACCAGTGCCATCAGAACCATTGCCACCAGAAAAATCTCCGTGTGAAATGCAGCATAAATATGATAATCTATCTTCGATACAGCAAGCATGATCAGAATCCCCACTGCCCCGATGATCGCCTGCTTCGTAAAATAGAACATATCATTTCCGTTCTCAACCTGTGCGGTATATGCACTTGTACTGTACAGCATGATCAGTCCAAAACACATCAGGAAAATGATCACCAGTAAAAGATCATAGTCAAAGTACTTCGTTCCTTCTTTTTTCTTCTTTTTTCTCATCTGCTGTATGATTGCACTTAAGCTGCTTTCCTGCTGCCTGCTGCGTGATCTCTGTCCGGAGCGGTTCTGCGGTGCGGGTGTTCTTGATACTGCTCTTCTGTATTCCAGTTCACGCTCATACGCTTCCCGGTAATTTTTCTGCCCCCGCTGCGTTCTTCGCTCCGCTCTCTCTGCTCTTTGCGGATTCACCGGCTGCATCGGCTGCGTATCCCCAAGATTTCTTCTTTTATTCCCCATCTTGACCTGCCTTTTGTCCTATCTTGTATGCATGGCAGGATGTACCGGCTTACCATGTCCGAAATATCTGTCATACCATACAAGGAAAATGTAAACTGTCCAGATCTTACGGCTGTTATCGGTCTTTTCATTGCTGTTCTTTCCTGCCTTATGATCATCCAGCATTTTAATCAGTAACTTTGTATCAAAAAATTTCTTTGCAGCATCCGTCTGAAACATCTCTTTTACCCGTGAATAATAACGATCTTCTTTCAGCCATACACGGATCGGAATCGGGAATCCGAGTTTCTTCTTTTCGGCAGTCTTGCTACGGATATTTCTTTCTGCTGCCGCTCTTAAAGCTACTTTTGTCTGCGGAGCACGAACCTTATAGTCCAACGGCAATGTCTCTGCAAGTTCCAGCACCTTCTTATCAAGGAACGGAACTCTTACTTCCAGGGAATTTGCCATTCCCATCTTATCTCCCTTCATGAGGATATCATGTACCAGCCATAAATGAAGATCTACATACTGCATCTTTGTGACCGGATCCTTTCCTTTCACTCTGTCATATAAAGGCTTCGTGATCTTCTGAATGCCCGGTTTACAGCCGTTTTTCAGGATCTTATTCGCTTCACGCTCTGTAAAAATATTCGTTGCATTGGCAAAATATCTTTCTTCCAGTGTCTTGCCATGACGCATCAGGAAACCTCTTCCTTTCATTCCACGAGGCAGGCAGCGTTCTGCAAATGCTCCAAGGAACCGACGGATCGGCATTGGGATCTTATTAAAAGACGTATGCTCCAATGGCTCACAGTAAATATTATACCCTCCAAACAGTTCGTCCGATCCCTCTCCTGAAAGAACAACCTTTACTTTTTTGGATGCCTCTTCACTTAAAAAGTACAGTGCAATCGCTGCCGGATCAGCCACCGGCTCATCCATATAGTACTGAATATCAGACAGTCTGTCCCAGTACTCTTCCGGTGTGATCACTTTTGCATCATTCTTCATATTAATGCTTGCGGCAAATTCCTTTGCATCCTGGATCTCACTGTATTTTCCTTCATCAAATCCTACTGTAAAAGTACGATCCACCTGTCCCAGATAAGTCAGATAACTGGAATCTACTCCGCTCGACAGATAGGAGGCAACCTCTACATCACTGATCTTATGCATGGCAACCGATTCTTTCATAACCGCTTCCACATCATCCACGATCTCTTCAAAAGATTTTTCTGTATCCCCTGTAAAATTCGGTTCAAAATAACGGGTAATGTTCAGTTCACCATTCTCATAAGTAAAATAATGTCCCGGCTGTAGACAGAACACCCCTTTGAAAAAAGTCTCATTTGTAGGGACAAACTGGAAAGAAAGATAATTTCCAAGTGCATCCTCATTAAATACCTTGTCAAATTTCGGATGCTCCATAAATGCCTTGATCTCTGATGCAAACATCAGCGTTCCATTCATCTGTGCATAATACAGCGGTTTGATTCCGAAAATATCCCTTGCCACAAATAATTTCTTTTTCCTGGTATCCCAAATGGCAAAGGCATACATCCCACGCAGTCTTTCCACCAGACTTTCGCCCCACTCTTCATAGCCGTGGATCAATGTCTCAGAATCTGTATTGGATACAAAAGTATGTCCCGCATCCTGAAGCTCTTTCTTCAGCTCCTGATAATTATAAATCTCTCCATTAAATACAAGAACCATGCTTTTGTCTTCATTATAAAGAGGCTGATCGCCTATTGAGGAAAGATCAATAATACTCAGACGTCTGAATCCAAGTGCAGCATCCTCATCTACATATTTTCCCTCGCTGTCCGGTCCACGGTGTATGATGGTATTCATCATATTAACAAGTACCTGTTCTCTGTCATCAACATTACCGACAAATCCTGCAAATCCACACATATACTATCCGCTCCTTTTATAATTTCTCTTTTTACTAAGTTCGGGGAAATTCCTTTTTAATTGAAAAATACTGTGAGCGTTCAAGTTTCACAGTATCCCCATCGATAACTCTATTAAATTCCAGTCTTTCAGGCAAAACGCTTCCTCTTTCCTGAACCGTCCTGCCCTGTCCGCTGCACTCGGGGTGACAGGATTCGAACCTGCGACCTCACGGCCCCCAGCCGTGCACTCTAACCAAACTGAGCCACACCCCGTCAACTCATACATTATAAATGATTTATATTCAAATGTAAAGAGGACTCTTTCTCACATTTCATCTAAAATTCCATACAATAATTCTGTAGATACCAGGAAAGGAGTTTTTTCATTGCCAATTTATCAGAATCAAATAAACCAGCACCGTTCCTGTCAGTCCGGACATAGTTGCAACTGCCGCCGTCCTGTTCCGGAACCCTGCAACCATCCTGTCAGTCAGAAAATCCAGCCTGTACCGGCAAAACCTGACTGTGGCTGCGGTATAAAAGATCCTCTGGAAGATTTTCCGATTGCAATGGCTTATGTTCCATGGCAGCGTTGGAGAGATCTTTACGATTCCAACAAAGGATTCCACCGTGGCACGATCTTCCGGGAACTTGATAAGTCATTTTGTGGAAAAGGAGGCGTATGTCAGTGACCTGTCAGAAAATGAATCGCAGAGAACTTTTAAATTATATCAATGAGATCAGCTTTGCCGTAGATGACACAAAATTATTTCTGGATACACATCCATGGGATCAGAATGCACTCCTCTTTTTTAATGAATGCAGCCGAAAGCGGAATGAAGCATTACGGGAATATGCTTCTGCCTACGGTCCGCTTACGATCGATACTGCAACTGCCTGTGAGTCTGATTACTGGTCCTGGATCAATGAGCCATGGCCATGGCAGGAAGGAGGCTGCTGAATATGTGGAATTATGAAAAAAGATTACAGTACCCTGTCAGGATCACACAGACTAATCCCCGTCTTGCACAGGTTATTATCAGCCAGTTTGGCGGTCCTGACGGGGAACTGGGTGCATCTATGCGGTATTTATCCCAAAGGTATACCATGCCATATAAAGAAGTTACCGGAATACTGACCGACATCGGAACAGAAGAGCTTGCCCACCTTGAGATCGTCTGTGCGATTGTCCACCAGTTGACCCGCAATCTTTCCCCTGAGGAGATCGAACATTCCGGATTTGCTCCCTATTATGTGGATCACACTCTTGCTCTCTGGCCACAGTCTGCAGGAGGTGTCCCCTGGAGTGCAACAACATTTCAGTCAAAAGGGGATCCGATCACCGATCTCCATGAAGATCTCAGTGCTGAACAGAAAGCACGCACTACCTATGATAATATTCTCCGGCTGATCAAAGATCCTGAAGTCTGTGATCCGATCCGTTTCTTAAGGGAACGGGAGATCGTACATTACCAAAGATTCGGTGAAAGTCTCCGCATTGTTCAGGAAAAACTGGACAGTAAGAATTTTTATGCTGTCAATCCTGAATTTGACCGGTAATTCTGTCCGGCACTGATAAAAAAAGAGGCTGACACTCTGCGATTCTTCCTCGTAAAAGTGTCAGCCTCTTTGCATCTTATAACACAAACTCAGCTTTTATGCTTTTTATTTACTTGTCTGCTTTGCTCCTAAAGCAACATTCACACTCTGCTCCTGATACTCCCCATTGCTCTGTGGTACCTGGATCGTAAGCTCTACTTCATCACCTTTTGCATAATACTGCAGTTGTTCCTGAAGATCATCCATGCTTGAAACCGTTGTTCCGTTAATTCCTGTAATGATGCATCCTCTTGTCATGCCTGCTTTTTCTGCTCCGTCACCTTTAGTAACTTCTGATACATATACACCTTCTGGCATATTCAACTGCTGGGAATACTCTGTAGAAACGCTCATTCCCTTGATTCCGATTGCTCCCTGATCTGCTTCGGCAACTTTTGTCTTTGTCTCCTGATTCATCAGGTTCTCAATCAGATCTGATACATCACTGATCGGGATCGCATATCCGACACCTTCAACCGAATCTCCCACCAGCTTGGATGAATTAATTCCAACTACTTCACCACTGGCATTGACAAGAGCTCCGCCACTATTGCCAGGGTTAATTGCTGCATCTGTCTGGATCAGTTTTACACTGCTCTCTGTCGTCTCTCCGGTTGTCTCATTTGTCTCTGATACTGAACGGTTCAGGGCACTGATAACTCCTGTTGTAACAGACTGTCCATAACCCAGTGCATTTCCGATTGCGATTGCCGGTTCTCCCACTTTCAGCTCTGTAGAATCACCAAGCGTTGCAACTGAGATAGCCTTCTTCGTATCTTCAGAAATGGAATCCAGTGGAACCGCAACTACAGCAATATCATATTCTGAATCTGTTCCTTTGATATTTGCTTCAACACTGTTGCCATCTGCAAAAGTAACTGTCAGTGTATTGCTTCCGGCAACTACATGGTTATTTGTCACAACCAGCAATTCTGAATCATTCTGTGAAATGATGATTCCTGTACCGGCACTTTCGCTTTCCTGCTTGGAAGTTCCTCCGAAAAAGTTCTGAACTTCCTGTACACTCATATTCGTAATAGAAACGATGGATGGCATTACATTTTCCACTACACTGGATACATCTGATGTAACCACACTGGATGTCTTCGTCAGTGATGCATTACTGGTAACTGCACTGGTCGATGTAGTACTGGTACTTTTCTGAGTTGTTCCGAGTTTCAGTACTTTCGTTCCCACATAATTCGTAGTAAGGAAGGTAGCACTCGATACAACTCCGAACATCAATGCCAGTCCGGTTACTGCAACAGCCTTCGGCATTTTCTTATGCTCTTTTTTCTTCTTTGGTGTCTTTCCATCATCACCCTGTCCATTATTATAAAATGCTGTACCGTTTGATGTATTTCCTTCTGTCTCATTTGGATTATAATAACTATACTGATTATCCATGATTCATACCCGCTTTCTCTTATATTTATTTTGTATTTCTTTTATGGTTATATAGTAATAAAGGATTGTGATGAAAGTGTGTTCATTTGATTAACAAATGTTGAAAGCAGGCACATTATGATCACTTTCATAATATACCTGCCTCTCTTTTCATTACAGATCTACAAAATCCACATCATATTCCGGGGATTTTCTGCCTCTTCGCGGTCTCTTAAAATTTCTTGTATCTCCTTTTAAAGAATCTGCCTTCTCATCTTCTTCTATCTCACTGCTGTCATATCCGTCGTATTCATGGTCATACTCATCTTCGTACTCGTCTTCATACTCATCTTCGTATTCGTCCTCATACTCATCGTCATACTCATCTTCGTACTCATCTTCGTACTCATCGTCATATTCGTCTTCATACTCATCGTCATACTCATCTTCGTATTCGTCTTCGTATTCATCGTCATACTCATCTTCGTATTCATCGTCCGGTTCTTTCTCTGCCTTGCGGGATTTTTTCTTCTTTGCCGGCTTTTCTTCTTCCTCTTCAAACGGGATATCGTACTCATCATAAAGATCATCCAGTTCCTGATTTCTGTGAACAAGCTTGATTGCAAAAATAATCATGAGGATCAGAAGAATCAGAACAAATGCTCCTGCCGCAATCAGAACAAATAAAGTATGATCCGCAATAAAGTTTCCTATTTTAGAAAGAACTGACTCATTCGTCCTCTCCTTTACCTGCTCTGCCGGTGTCTCAACCGCCTGATAAGTTCCATCTGATGAATCATACTGATAAAATCCTTTTTCTCCGGTTCTTGTATTTAAAGCATACATCAGATCATACCGGTCATTCTCCGGATCAGCCCAGTAAGGATAACTCTGGTCTCCAACTGTCAGTTCTCCCTGCTGATAAGAAGACGGAAGGGATACATCTCCTGTATCACTCAGAAGAATGATCGAGGTACTGTCTGAAATCTGAATCTCCGTATACGGTAAAAATGTAGCATCCTCTTCATTATAAAGGAAAAACTTTCCTGTTCCCGCAGAATCTACAAGATATCCGATACATACGCCTGCACCATTCTTCGCAAATTTTCTTTCTTCACCATTGAATGTAAGCTTTGTTTCTGTATATCCCTCTGGAAGATCTGCTGCAGTAAATGCCTCTGAGAAGAGATAATCTGTCCCGTTTACTGAAACTGTGATATTGGTTGTCTCTCCGGCAACGGGAGTCCCTCCCTCTGCCGCAGTTGTCGTAATCTCTGTACTGCCATCATCGCCTGCTGCTACTTTTACTGCGGAAGAACCTTCTGCCAGTGTCAGTGTCTCGTCATTGTAAAGATACGCTTTGGAGCTTTGAACACTGATCGTTGTATCTCCGGCTTTCAGTGCTTTAAACTGAAGTGTCGTACGCAGTTCATTCTCAGAACCTGTTCCACTGCCTGAGTAAGTCAGATTCCCTGAGCCATCTGCCTGAACACCATCACCACTGACAAATTCAAGAGCAGATGTATCATAGCTCATTGTGATATCTGCATCTCCGATCGCATCTCCTCCGGTCTTTACAACCAGACTTACATCTACCGTTTCTCCTACCTTTGTCTCCGGGTCTGAGAACATCAGTTGTCCCTGTGCAGCACTGACAATTGTGCCAAACATTGGTACTGTAAGGCAGACCGATAAAATCATCGCTGCTGCTTTTTTCATCATCTTCATGTAACTACCCCTTTGTTCATATTAGATTTAAGTCATTATCTCTTATCATACACGGTTTTTCTATAATTGTCCACCATTTTCACCAGTTCCACTGCTGTCTCCTGGATCGGTTTCACCGGCATCTGCTCCCGGATTTCCATCACCGGTTCCACTGTCTGTTCCGGGATCAGTTCCACTATTTCCATTATCTGACGGCTGATCCGGTACTGTCGGCTCATAGTCATCAGGAGCCGATGGCTGTGGTTCATTATAGGTCCGATCCTGCGTCTCTCCCGTGGATGATGAATCACTTTTTCCCGATGAATTTCCTGAATCCTGTGCATTTCCACCTGTGCCGACCCTCGCAGCAATTTTTTCACTGATACTGTTCACTTTAGAAGACGGACTGTAATCATTTACCCCATATAGAAATTGATGAAGTGCAGATACATTCGATGTCAGATCTTCCGGGATTACAATACTTCCAAGTCCTGATATCGTATCAGTCGATTTATCCTGTGGGAATCCCATATTACCGGATAATTGATACTCCGTATAAGCCTGGGCATAATAAAGGATATCAGAAAGTGTAAAATTGGTTGCAACCTGTGGAAATACCTTGTCGATGATCGCATTCAAAGTCATAAGATCCGCATTTTTTGCCTTTTCTACGATTTTTTCAATAACCAGACGCTGTCGCTCTGTTCTTGTAAAGTCACCACCGGCTGTCGACCGGATTCTTGCATAAGTCGTTGCCTGAACTCCGTCTAATAACTGAAGTCCTGCAGTTTCTACCCGGTGTGCCTCTTTTCCTGCAGAGTCTGCAGTTTCCTGAACAAACTTGTTGAGATACTGGATCTCTTCCTCTTTGATCTCGATCTCCACTCCGCCCAGCAGATCAATCGCATCTGCAATGGCACCGAAATCTACGGTCACATATTTCTGGATATCAAGATCTAGATTCAAATTCAGCATATTGACAGCCTGCGTTGGTCCTCCATAACTGTAAGCAGCATTACATTTCTGAAGAGTTCCGTCAGAAAGATCCAGCAGTGTATCCCGGTAAACTGATATCATCTTTACTTCCTTCGTCTCATTATTCAGACTGGCTACAATAATACAGTCCGTGCGGTTTCCCTTTCCAAGATTTCCATCACGGGAATCCACACCAAAGAGGGCGATATTGGTATAACCTTTTCCCAGATTGATCTCCCCGTTCTTCTCCTGAACTTCCTCATTGATAATCAGATCCTTTGCCTCAATATCCTGCGTCTGGATCTTTCCCCACTTTGCTGCGACATAAATTGCTGCCGCAGAAAAAGTACAGATCAGCACCCCTACGGTGCAGAGCAGGACCCGCTGCCACATTTTCAACTTCATAAACCAGTTCTTATTTTTTTCTTTCGCTGCCGCTGCACGCCTTCTACCGCGTCTTCTCACTTCTCTGCCCATAAGAAGCACCTCTCTTTATTCCTCTTTAGTTGATCTCTGAAATAAACTGATCTAATGACTGACTTCCTAACATTCGTACTCTCGTCAGAGCATAGGGATCATCTCCCGGATAACATTTGCCCGGTTCTGTCGTAACTGCACATAAAAATCCAGCCTCTTCCACCGTCTGTTCACACTCTGCCGTATAATCCCCGAACGGATATGCAAGTGCATCTCCATTTCCACAATACTCAATGGATTTCTTCAGATCTGCCAGGGCTTCTTCTTTCGATAAAGCCGGGAAAATACCTCCGTGTCCGTAAGTTCCACCACCACGGTGCATATTATCTGTATGCGACTCCAGTGTCAGATACTGATTATTTCGGTAAGGATCCAACATGCTTTTATCATTATAATAACTGGTGATCACGAAAGAAGTTGCAGGTGTCTGATACTTTTCAAATAAAGGGATTGCCAGTTCTATATACAGCGGACCATCATCAAAAGAAAGTACAATGCTTTTATCCGGAAGGATTCTCTCTCCGTCCAGATATTCCCTCACTTCTTTCCAGGTCGGAAAATAATAGTCATTCTCATGCAGATATTTCAATTCTTCTTCCAGTGTTCCCACTTCTATATAATTGGAGTTCAGATTCTCCGGGACACTGTTGGCATCATATACATAATGATACATACAAATCGGAAGACCTTTTGCTCCATATTCTTTATTCGGAGTCACCGTAACGGTTCTCTGTGCTGAGATTTCTTTTCCTTTGGGATCGGTGGCTTTATAAACCAACTGGTGTTCTCCTGCCGTATTCAGATCATATTCCTCCAGACTGACGCTGATATCTGTTCTATTCCCCTGCCGGTCTTTCACAACTGCACCGGCATCCTCATACGGATCTCCAAGCCTGACAGTCACTTCACTGTCACCCTGAAGTTCTATCGTATAATCGGATGTCCCGCTCTGAGCATCTTTCTTTTTTGTATCCTTTGATCCCCCCTTATTTTCAGATGTCGGGGGACTTCCCGCAGTATGACTTCTTTTCCACAGAAAAATTCCTGCCATCCCCGCTGCCAGGATCAGTACCACAACAATTCCAAAAAGCCTTCTTCTCCGCCGAAGTCTTCTGGATCTTCTTCGATGTCTCTGCCTTCTGCCTGAAGTCTGCATATGCGGCTGTCTACTTACCGGTTCCCGTCTGCTTCTTCGCAGTGCTTCATTTCTTCTATGATTGCTTTTGCCTTTTCTTCCCATGTATTCTCCAATGCTTCCCTGTCTAACAGTTCTATATACGCTTTATCTGACCTTTTTCCCAATGCCTCATCCAGTTTTGCTTCAAATTCCTTATGGTCATGCCCGATCAGGACTGACTGATACTTTCTGCACTCATCCATGTCAGTCGTGACGATCGGCTTATTCAATGCCATATATTCAAACAATTTGACCGGAGAGGTTGCTTTTGTGATCTCATTGATCAAAAACGGGATGGTCAGTACATCCATCTTTGCAGCATAATTCTGCAATACATGATAATCCCTTGAACCCAGGAAATGGACATTCTCCTGTCTGTCAAGCCCCGCCTTTTCATAAGAATCATCATATTTAATTCCAAACAGTACGATCTGATACTTTCCCGTCTCTGCAAGTTCTTTAACAAGCTGATAATCAAACCACTTTGCCAATGCCCCGTAATATCCGATCATCGGCTGTCCCTTTTCAAGAATCTCTGCAAATTCTTTTTCAAACTTAAAGTCCGGATCAATTTCATTATGGAAATGGTTATAATCCACACCGTTACAAGAAAACACCAGATGAGAATCCCCTCTTTTTGACAGGACATCCCTTTGCAGTGCATCTGCTGTTACAACCACGATCGAGTCTTTCTCCTTCATGGTCTTCTCGTACTTTTCCCTGACATTGACCGGCAATTCATCCGTTCCGGCAAGGTGAGGATTCAGATCATCAATATATTCATATACAACCTTATATCCACGTCGCTCATACTCCTCGATCTGCCCTTTGGTCAGTGTCCAGTCTGTTGAATAGAACTGAACATATCTTGGTTTTTCCTGCTGCTCAATGGCTTCAAAAATATAGTTAGCAAATGCCTTATTCATAAAATTGACAAGGTAAAGATTTTCTGACTGTCTTTTGATCCTTTTTACATCATCTGTAAATCTTGTCACTTCATACAACACCAGTGTTCTCTGCTTTGCAAAGTTAGTAAAAATATGCTGCGGTCTCTGATACAGAGGCACATCCCATCCAAAAGAACTTCTCCATACCACAATGCGGTCGTAGTCTTCTCTCTCCAGCATCCGCTTCAATCGCTTTCGGATCTCCTTTTTATTCAATGCCACATAGATTTTCTCTTTCATCGAAATCCGCACAATATAATTGGAATAAATATATCCGGTCATTTTTTTTATTGTTCCGGTCAGTCCATATTTTTTTACAAGATTTTTCACTTTGCTCAGCTTATCTTTCATTTTTCAGCTCCTTTTTCACACTGTCCGGCATTCCGCCTTCTTTAATAAAATCCTTCAGCTCTGCCGCTTTTGCTTTCCAGTCGTTCGCTCTGGCACACTCCATCAACCTGCTTTGGAACTCTTCTGACTTTCCTTTTTCTGCCAGCTTAAGAACCTCCTCCACAAAATCTTCTTTTGTATCAGCGATCTTTACCAGTTCATACTTTTTGCACTCCGGCAGTGATGTTGCAACAACCGGTTTTCCCATAGCCATATACTCAAATAACTTCACCGGAGAGGTAGATTCCGTAATATCATTCACAACAAACGGGATCATACATACATCAAAAAAATGTGCATAACCGGCAAGTTCTTCATATGGTCTCTTTCCGAGAAATCTGACATTTTTATATTCTAAAATGCCACTTTCCTGCAGACTTGCATCATGCTCGATCCCGATCAGGATGATCTGTATCTCCGGATGGTCTGCCAGTGCCTTCAGCAGATCATAGTCCACCCAGCTTGCCATTGCCCCGTAATAACCTGCTTTCACAGAATCCGGCCTGAGCCAGGACAGGTACTCTTTCTCTCCTGTCTTCTGATCCGGTGGAAATTTTTCACACTCTGCACCATTCGAGATCAATGCAGCCTTCGCAGCCGGATTAATCTTCCTGACATTTTCATATAAGCGGGTTGCCGTTGCAATAACATAAGTCGCAGGATCTTTTATAAGAGACTCATGTCTTTCAAGGATCATATCCAGTCTGCCCGGTGCGATCAGGTCAGGATTTATATCATCCACATACTCATATAAAATTTTGAAGCCTTCTTGCTGATACTGACGAATCCGGCTCATTGGAACTGTATCGGTAGAATAGACCATCAGATACCTGTCCGCCCTTTTCTGACGTAACTGTCTGAGAATCTCATTCCGGTAATAATACAGATCCAGTACAAAACAATTTCCGGCTACCCGGGTGATCCTGGATGGATTTTTATAGTCCACATCATAATAAGAATTGTATAAGACCAGCGTTCTCTCATCTGCCAGCATTCTTGTCAGATGCTGGGGACGCTGAAGCATGATATTGTAAAACCCAAAATGGTTCTCAAAAATAATTACTGTATCAAATTCCCGGCTCAGTAATTTATCTATCGCATTCTTTCTTTTCCCACGAAGATTTTTTACGTCCCACTTCTCCTGCTTTTTCATCTTTACAGAAATCATGCGCACACTCTGCCTGATACCTTTTTCTTTAATTTTTCCGATCAGTTCACTCATGGCTTTCCTTTCTCAGAACAAACAAAAATTTTATATTATTATTCCAGAACCGTTTCAGCCGCTTTGGTTCTGTTACGATCCTGTATAACCATTCCAGATTACATTTTACGAAGAATTGCGGAGCTCTCTTTTTCATTCCACTCAGTACATCAAAACTTCCTCCGACGCCGATCAGTACGCCTTTTTTAAAAGACGCCATATGCCTGCGGATCAGGAGTTCCTGCATTGGAGCTCCCAGTGCAATCAGTGAAATATCCGGCTCTTTTTCTGCGATCCGTTCAAGAACCGCATCCTTATCTTTCACATATCCATTTTCATATCCGCATAAATAAATCCCCGGATATTCTCTTTCGATCTTTTTGGCCAGCGTCTCTACCACCTCAGGCTTTGCTCCAAAAAGGAACAGGCTTTTTCGGTTTTTATCTGCCCATTCAAAAAGATCACTGCAGATTTCAACACCCGGAATCCTTTCCTTTATATGAAATCCCAGCTTTTTCCCGCCTATGAGGATTCCAATCCCGTCTGCAACGATCGTCGTATCCTCCGCCATCAGCAGTCCTCTTACCTCTTTCATCCGGTCGGCAAGCATAAAGATTTCAGGATTGGCAGTCACCACGCACTGCTTTTTTCCTGCCTCAATCTCCCCTTCCAGCTTTTTCATAAACTCCGCTTTTGAACCCTTATAGATCTTCTTATAATACTCTTTCACATCAAACTCCTGTATCCTGTTCTTTATGATCAGAGACAAGAAAGCCTCCTCTCCGATCTCTCAGTCTTTTTTCTCTGAAGGCTTTATCTCCTCAAACCCTTCTGTACTGTCCTTGATAAACATGATCTTTACCGTCATCAGGATCAGCCGCAGATCCAGCAGGATTGAATAATTCTGAATATACATCAGATCCAGCTTCAGCTTGTCATAAGCTGAAGTATTGTATTTTCCATAAATCTGTGCATACCCTGTCAGTCCACCTTTCACTTTCATTCTGTAGGTAAATTCCGGTACTTCCTCCACGTATTTTTCTACATGTTCCACACGTTCCGGTCTTGGACCGACCACGCTCATATTTCCAATCAGAATATCAAAGAACTGAGGAAGTTCATCCAGCCTCGTCTTGCGGATTATCTTTCCAACCGGAGTAATCCTTGCATCATCATCTGTCGCCGGGATTACTTCTCCGTCCTTTTCTGCATTTTCGATCATACTTCTGAACTTATGGATCTTAAATACCTTTCCGTTGATCGTACAACGATCCTGGACAAAAAATACTGGGCCGCCATCATATGCCTTAATGGCAATCGCGATCACCAGCATGACCGGTGAAGTAATGACCAGTGCAATAATCGATACAACCAGATCCAGTACTCTCTTTGCCAGCCGCTGGTCAAACGTCAGTCCTTCATTTTTTGCCAGCAATAACGGTGTATCAAACATATGGTTATTTTCCGAACTTCTGATAATGATATCGGAAATCTTTGGTGTGATATACGTTCTGATTCCATGTGCGTAACAATATTTTAAAAGCCGGTTGCGAAGTGGTGCATGAATATCGCAGAGAAAGACGGTATCATAATCATCAATCTTCTTTACGACCATGTCCCACTCCTCATCCACATTAAATGATTCTTTAATGATATAACGGTCACTTCTCATCCGCACTTTCCTGCGGAACGGCATCGGGTCATACTCCTGATACAGCAAAAGTACAATTCTCGCCGGGAACAGACGCCGGAACAGCTTTGCCGAAAAGATCACCCACAGCAGGATCACCAGCATATCCATACACGTCAGACATGTCAATGGCAGGACACTTACAAATCTTGCCGAAAGAAGCACTGTCTCCAGATAAATACATACATTGGCCGCCGCTGCTGCCAGTCCATGGGAAAGGCACAGATTACTCATCCGCAGGGACCCCACATTCATTCCTCCCATAAGATACATAAAGATAAAGTAGAAGAAAGCGTAAAATGCTCCCATCAGCCAATATCCTTTATGATAAAATGGAAATACAATTCCCCAGTTATGATATCTTTTCCAGACAACGATGAACATCCCTGTCAGCACAAGTACAAGAACCATCACAGTCAGGAATCGGATCAGACGTTTATACGGATCCAGTTTATTTTGTTGCTTCATCTATCTTTGCTCCAATCAATTCATAATCATACAATTTTGATTATAGTATATAATTCCCTTTTTTTCAACAATTCAACCCCTGCAAACCTGCTCTGTACAGCAAAATAAGAATTTTTTAAGAAAATTTGACGAATTATGACAAATATATTAAACTGAAAGGCAGATTAATCAAAGGAGATCTCTATATGAAACCACAAACCAAAAATAAAATATCATTCCTTCTATATAGTTACTTTTTTCTGATCGCATTATTTTATCCAATGCAGTATGTCAGCTTTGACAGTGCTTACTATACAGAATTTACCTTTGCAGGTCTTTTTGCCGGCTTGCTGATCCTTTGGACCGTTTTCGCCTATCATCGTCCGGTCCGTCTGACTGATCCGTCTGACCGACGATTCTGCTGCTGGATCCTGGTGCTTTTAGTCCTGTATAACCTTTTTTCTCTGTATATAAACTTCACACATTCACGGTGGTTATGGGAACAGTTCAACTTTTCACTGGCGGTCTTGTTTTTTATAGTACTTCTGATCCATGGGGCAGCTTTCTTCCGGCAAGAACCTCTGGCTGTTTCGGTACTGCTGGTTTTTCAGGTTGTAACAACAATTCTTGGTATTATCGTATACTATCTGGGATACACCTCCGTTTCTTTCATAAACGGCATGGTCATACCGGTCGCAAAAGATCCGAATTATTACGAGACCCGTTTCAGTTGGATCTATTACCATAAGAGCCAGTACTGCTTTGTTCTTCTCCTCTTTATTGCTTTCAGTGTGATCTGCCGGAAGCAGTTTAAGAATAAATGGTTTTTCCCGGTTTCCAATCTTGTTTTCCTTTTTGGAATCGTGATTTCCCATACATATACTGCACTTTTTGCTGCCGTGCTGATCTATGCAGGACTTGCACTTGATGCTCTCCGGTCAAAACTCCGGACGCTCAATAAGAAGTATTTTCTTCTCCTGATTCCACCGGTCATCCTCCTGGCATTTGTTATCTGGCGTATGAGCCGTGAACGTAATATCTGGACACTTGGCAGCCGTACTTATATCTGGGCAGAAGGAATCCGACAGATACTGAAAAATCCTCTGGGGATTGGAACCGGCTTTGGACCTGCCAAATTCTCTGTTCCGGGAATTTCTTTTCAGGTCTATAACTGCCACAATGTATTTCTGAATGAAATGTGGAGATTTTCTCTGCCGGTAGGATTATTATTCACACTGATTTTTGTCAGCATCCTGATCTACTCCCTGAAAAAGAAGTTCTTTTTCCTTCATATCGGGATCTGGATTGCTTTCCTTATCTCTCTCGGAATGGATTATTCTCTTTTAGGGCGGGAATTTACTCTGACTTTCTTTTACTTTTATATGATCTTTTTCCTTCCGAATACAAAGGAACAGATTTCTGACTGAATATCACAAAAAGGCATCGGATTTTTATCTCCAATGCCTTTTTCTTTTTTCTCCGCCTATCTTGAATAATAGGAAGAAGGAAGCTGCTCTGTCTTTACAACCTGCCCGTTTTTAATATACTTACGATATGCCACAGCACTTCTGCTTCCGGTCTTCCATGACACAATGTCTACTGAATCAAACCAGTCCGGCTGGATGCCCCATACTTCAGCATAAAGTGTATTTCCGCTCACGTATGTTACAAGTTTCACTGCATAATTGTAATCATTTCTGATCTTCAGATCAGACGATCCATAATTCACCATCGCATCCTGTCCGATCGGCACATAGGTAGATGGTACAGAATGATTCCTTCTCTGCACGATCGTAAGCCCTGCTCTCAATGCCGCACCGTACAGCGTCGTACTTGCCTGACAGATTCCTCCGCCATAACCGACTCCGCCTACAACGCCTCCCGGAAGAAAGCCTTGAGCCTTTCCACATGGACCTGCTATTCCAAAGAAAGAAAGCGTCTGTCCCGGCTGGATCGTAACCTGGTTAAAGTAAAGCAATGCTTTCGTCATATTGTATGTACCATTATAATTATTGGTAGATACGGTAGAAAATACAGAAATACGTCTTGGACTGTTCATCAGCCGGCCATACGCATCAAATCTGTATGTCACACCATTGATCGTGATCGTGCCATTCATTACCAGATGACCATAACTATTATAATAATAACGATAACCGTCCTTATTTCTCCAGCCTGTATGCATCTTTCCGCTGTCGGTGAGATAATACCAGTTTCCGCCAATCTTTAATCCTTTATTCCTTGCAAGCGTTCCATCTGCCTGATAATAGTATTTTCCACCATCTTTCGTCCGCCAGTAATCTTTCTTCATATTACCCGCAGCATCAAAATAGTACCAGTCATTTCCATCTTTTACACCATCATCAAATGCCTGTCGGCCCAACGGGGTAAAACCGATCACTTTTCCATTCTCGGTCTTCAGTCCCCGGTATGCTGCTCCGTTATTCTGGAAAATATAACGATATTTTCCAATCTTCATATCCCGGTTCAGTACCAGATGACCTTCCTCATCATAATAATACCAGTCAGCACCTTTCTGACGGAACTGGGATTCATATCGTCTGCCATTTCCATCCAGATAATACCAGTAGCCATCAATCTTCATCCCTGCATTCAGGATCAGATGTCCCTGAGCATCATAATAATAGTGACTACCATCTTTTTCTCTCCACCCGGAGCTTAACATCTTTCCATCTTTCTGGAAATAGTACCAGTAACCACTCAGCTTTTTCCCTGTATCTGTCAGGCAGAATCCCTGCTGGTCATAATAATACAGTCCGTCCTCCCCAACATACCATCCTGTATAAACTGCACCGCTTCCTGTAAATTTATAATGCTTTCCATTGATATCCAGTTCACAATTTGTCACCAGATATCCATTTTCATCATAATAATACTGCGTATTGTTCTTCTGACGGAACTGAGCCGTATATCTTCTTCCGCTTCCATCGACATAATACCAGTGACCGTCCAGCTCAATTCCACGGTTCGTTACTAAATGAGCTGCTTCATCATAATAGTAATAATTTCCTGCCTTCTCTCTCCAGCCTGAGCTTAACAGCTTTCCATCTTTCTGGAAATAACACCAGTAGCCATTCAGCTGCATTCCTGCATCTTCTGCCCGGCTGCCGTCTGCCTGATAATAATATGTATCTGTGCCGTCTGTATACAAGCCTGTATAAGCTGCACCACTTTCGGTAAATTTATAGTGCTTTCCATTGATGTCCAACTCCTCGTTCAGTACAAGATGTCCTTCCCCGTCATAATAGAAGCTCTGTCCGTTCTTTTGCCTGAAACTATTCTGCTTCATCACACCATCAGCATCAAAATAGTACCAGTAACCATCCAGACTGTATCCGGCATTTCTTAAATCCTTACCCTCCTGATAATAGTGGATTCCATCGGACTCTTCCACCCAGCCATTTTTCTCTTCCGTTATTCCGCTATTTTCTGAACTTTCCTCTGGATCTATCACGTCTTCTGTACTTTTCTCTGAATCCGTTACGTCTGCCTCATGTTCATTTTCCTGCTGTATAGCTGCTGCACTTTCCGTCTCTGCATTCTTCTCTTCCACAAAGCTTTCTGCCACATTCTCTGCTGAATTATCCATTGCATAAGAAGTCATCATCCCAGACAGGGAGAGAACAAACGTCAGCCCCAGGGCTGTCAGCCATTTCTTTTTCATAATGTCCCTTCCATCCTTTCCTTTTCTGAAAATCTTATAGTAATATTGTACCAATAAATTCTTTTTCTGACCAGTAAAAAAAGAAAAATTTACTTTCTTTTTCCATATTCTGTATTTTCTACGCTTTTTTATTTTAAACGCACGAAAAGGGAGAAAACTTTCATTTTCTCCCCTCACGGTCTGACTAATTATCTTTTAATTTTTCAGCAAGATTTTTGGCAGCGATCATAGAGTCTTCCATGGAACAATAAGTCCATGCACCATATCTTCCGATCGTGTAAATATTTTCATCTGCCAGATTTTTCTTCAGCTCTGTGATCTGAGCGTCTGTCTCTGAATTAATATGCACATAAGCCGGATCCATTAAAATGGTGGAATGTGCTTCTAATTTTGTCTCTTCGTCAATAATTCCCAGCTTCAGAAGATTCTCAAGTGTCAGTCTTAACTGCTCATCGATCATCCCCTGCGTTACAACCGCATCTTTACTGTATCCGATCTCAATATACATACTGAGCTTATCCGCATCCAGAATATTATCATAAAATCCAATCCGGTAAAAATTGATCTTTTTATCCGGGATATAGAACCAGTGTTCTTTCGTATACTTCGATTTTTTATTAAATCCAAGATTGAACACCAGTACTTTATTGTAAGAAAGTCTGGACTGAAGCTCATGCATCTTTTCTTCATCAAATAAAGTAAGGAACCGGTTCAGTGGTGACGTATTGATCAGATATTCATAAGAAATCTCTGATCCATCATTCAGGATCACTTTTTTATTCGCTCTGTCGATCTTATCAACCACATGATTTAACAGTACTTTCTCCTTATCCAGTGCATCATACAGGATCTGGATAAAAGATCCTGCTCCTGAACGTGGATACAGAAACGAATTATTGTAAGAAGTACTGTCTTTGTTCGCCTTCATATTGTCAATGATCGCCGGAATATCCGCATATGGGAAAAATCTTCCCATTGCATCTTTATCCAGAGTGGTCAGATCAACCGCATACAGCTTTTCATTATATGGCTTCAGGAATTTCTCAACGATAGATTTTCCAAACTTCCCGTACAGCATATCCAGGAAATTATCATACTCTTCTTTTTCCTCTTTATGGAAAAGATCATACAGGCAGTCGATAAACTCACTTTTTTCCAGTTGATGGATATTGGTCTGGAACGGATAATCTACCAGTTCTCCCTTGTAGATGATCTTTGTATTCTTATCTTTATAGATGATCTCATCCTCATCCACACTGTCGATAAACCGCTTTTTAAACTCATCTGTACTGAAATGGAAAAAGTGTCCGGCATAATCCCATACATAATCTTTTTCTTTGATCGTACGGCAATATCCACCGACTTCATCTTCCTTCTCTACGATCAGATAATCCCCATCTGCATAATTTGCAAACGTAAGTCCTGATATTCCTGCTCCGATGATCAGATATTTCACATTTCTTTCCATAAGGCCGCTCCTTTATAATCTGTCTTTAAACTTCTCAATGATCGCATCTGCAATTCTTTCACTCGCATGACCGTCTCCATACGGATTGCTTGCATGACTCATTGCATTATAAGCCTCTTTATCACTGAGAAGCTTTTTCGTCTCATTATAAATAACTTCCTCATCTGTTCCGGTCAGTTTCAGCGTACCTGCCTTGATTCCCTCCGGTCTTTCCGTCGTATCACGCAGGACAAGTACCGGTTTTCCAAGAGATGGAGCCTCCTCCTGGATTCCGCCGCTGTCTGTCATGATCAGATAACTCTTATTCTGGAAATTATGGAAATCAAATACTTCCAGTGGCTCGATCAGGCGAACTCTGTCGCAGTCATCAAAAACTTCTTTTGCAATCTGACGTACCTTCGGATTCATATGGATCGGATATACAACTTTCACATCTGCAAATTCATCTACGATCCTTTTGATCGCTCTGAAAATATGGTACATTGGTTCACCGAGATTTTCTCTTCTATGTGCAGTCAGAAGGATCATCCGGTCATCCCCGATCCAGTCAAAGATCGGATTTTCATAATTTTCATCAACTGTCGTTGCCATGGCATCGATTGCTGTATTTCCCGTAATATAAATATTTTCTTCCTTTTTCCCTTCATCGCGGAGATTCTTGGCACTTACCTCTGTCGGTGCAAAATGCATATCTGCAAGACATCCTACCATCTGACGGTTCATCTCCTCCGGGAATGGTGAATACTTGTTCCATGTTCTGAGACCTGCTTCGACATGACCGATCGCGATCTGACTGTGATATGCCGCCAGTGCACCGGCAAATGTAGTCGTCGTATCTCCATGTACAAGTACAATATCCGGTCTTTCTTTCTCCAGCACTTCCCCGATACTTCCAAGCACTCTCTGTACGACTTCATTCAGGGTCTGTCCCTGCTTCATAATATCCAGATCATATTCCGGTACAATATGGAAAGTCTCCAGTACCTGATCCAGCATCTGACGGTGCTGTGCCGTAACACAGGTGATCTGTTCGATCTCCGGTCTGGATTTTAATTCTTTTACAAGTGGAGCCATTTTAATTGCCTCTGGTCTGGTTCCAAAAACCGTCATGACTTTTATCTTGCCCATTTTCGTTTCCTCTCTTTTCTTTTATCTGTCCAGTTTCTCTACCATTGCATCAAATTTCTCTGCAACCTCTGTTGCATTAAACTGATTCATGCCATCCTGATCTATTTCTACTGTATAATTTTCATAAGCGATCAGATACAGATAGTTCTTGATCTCATCTACAGAATAAGAAACTGTCACGCCATTCACGGCACGTACAACATCTGCTCCTGCCCCTTCAAACATCGTCATTCCAAAGATCGGACGGTTTGCTCCGATATAATCTGCAAGCTTTGCGGCAAAAAAGATATTCTCATCCAGGATTCCATGCAGGTTCGCATCTACATGCAGCAGCCAGTCACTGTTTCTCATAATAGAAAGACTTGTCTTATAATCTACCGGTTTCTTGATCTTCACTACATCCAGCAATTCATGGTCGATCAGATAGACTTTGTCATTTGCTGCCATATGTCCATAGAACAGTACTTCCAGATGCTCTGCAAGGTCCGGATGCTCTTTCTTCAGTGCCGCAATTCCTTTCAGAAACAGTCTTGGAGTTCTGGTCGCATCCAGATGCCCGATATAAACCATCTGGATCTTATCACTGCTCCTCGGTGCAATCGACGCATCATACAGTTCCGCATCAAAACTATGTGGAAGTACGACCGCCTTCTTTGCAATTTCTTTTCCACAGGAACTGAGCATATATTTTTTCTGATAAGGATTATTGAAAATGATCTTATCGCAGTTGGAAAGAATATTATGTTCCAGTGTTCTCTCCTTTTCCAGTGCCTGAAGCGGAGCTTTCTGTCTGCGCTTCCAGAGCAGATTCTTCATCTCCCGGACCGGAGAGATCATTTCCCGGATTCCCATCTTTCTTACATACCGCATCTGTAAAGAATATGGGGACATCGTCTGCATTCCTTTCAGCACAAACGGATTATTGGCAATCGGATCTCCAAATGATGCGATCCAGGTAATCCCCGGTTTCATTTTCTTGATCTCAAGTCCGATCTCATGCGACTCAGGCGGCATGGAACGGGTCATAACAATATCATATTCGTTCTGATGCTTTCTGAAATATTCAACCGCAGCACTCTTCCATGTGTCCAGTGACTCTCCCTGAAGACAGATCTTCTTTACATTCCCACACTCAGGGAGCTGCTCGTTCTTTCCATAAGACCAGGAATCATTGCTGTCCTGCATACATACATCATACTGATACTTTGAATTTTTCAATAACTTATATGTTACAAGTCCCTCTGAAGAATTGATCGGTGGAAAATACCAACTAATTACTAATATTCTTTTCATCGTGCGAATCTTCCTTTCACTTTTCTTGCTAATACCATCACCTTGTGCCATTTTGATCCATCTACTTTTACAAATTTAAACTGCGTCTCACGGTTATATCTCACATAAGCCATACAGTTCAGACGGTCATAGAGCCTTTGATTCGTCTTTTTCAGGTAAGCATCAAACTCTCGGATTTCATTATATGCCCGCTTATGATCCTTATCGTATTCGCAATAAATTGAATAATGTGTATTCAATGTATAAGTCAGAATCATCTCAATGTACTCCCTCTTATTCGGAGTCAGATCCTTTTCAATTCCGGTATAATACTCGATCAGCCATTTGATCATCCGCTTGTGGTGTTCCTGATTTCTCACGAAATTGTCCATATTCATACTCTGATCTTTACGACCGATAAAATAGCGGTAAATATCCAGATGATAATAAGCAAATGTATCCACCTTTGTGATCGGCACAATATTATACTGCATATCTACATAAAAAGTCTTTTCGAGCATTTTAAGTCCGGATGCACGCAGAACTTCCGTACGGTAGGTCGTCGTTGCCATCATGAAATATTCTCCGTGAAGTATATTCAGATCGATCTCATTGAGATTATATTTTTTTCCGTCTTCCAGATCCTTATATTCAAAATATTCGGACTTTCCATTATAGACATGCTCTTTTCTGTAGTCACAGATCACGGCATCTGCCGTCTCTTCTTTTAAACGCTTTACAAATTCAATAAAATCTCCGATATTGACCCAGTCATCACTGTCCAGCACTTTGAAATAAGTTCCCTGTGCTTTCTCGATTCCGACATTGATCGTAGAACCATGTCCGCCATTTTCTTTATCTACAAAGACAACTGTCTGCGGATATTTTTTCTCATACGCTCTTGCAATGTCAGCCGAGCCATCTTTACTTCCGTCATTCACAACCAGTACTTCTATCTCTTCCAAAACTTCCGGTAACAATAACGAATCAAGACATCTTCTGAGATATTTTTCAACGTTATATGTCGGAACTAATACTGTTAATACCTTCATATTAATTATTACTCCTCCTTACGTCTGCTTGAAATCAATGTTACTATCCCGTGCGGCATCACCGACTTAATACCTTTTTTCACGTAATACGTGCTTTTCTTCTTTTCAGTATTTTTCTTTTCGGGATTTTTATTTTCGGGATTTTTATTTTCAGACTTCCTGCCGTCCCTTTTTCTGGCAGAAGCCTTACTTTTTTCTTCCTGAACCGGTATTTCCTGTTCAGCCTCCCCCTCATTTTCTTCAACCGGCTTCTCAGGAATCACATACTTCCCATCCGGTTTCTTTCTGAGATACTGCATCACATAACTGTATGCCTCAGGATACAGACTGAGACTTTCAAAAAAGTCCCACGCCTCCTGCCTCATCTGCCGGTCACAGTACCAGTTCAACTGCCTGTATACCAGTGGAGCGATCAGGAAACGGAATACATATTCCTTTTTCCCTGCAGTGTATCCGTCATTAATGATAGTTCTTAAAATGGAATGGATCTCATGTCCAAGTGAAAGTTTTTCCTCCTGGATTTTTTTCCGTTCCCCTTTCAGATACCGATAAACGTTCAGATCATAATATCGGATCGTATCAATTTCCCTGATACTGAGAGCCTGCCACTGCCGGTCAACGCTCTCCTTACCCGATGCACAGAATTTCGAGATGCTCTCAAGTTTCTCTGTTCTGTATACTGCTGTGGATAACAGAGGACCGGAATCTTTAAATCCATATCCCGGATACAAAAGATCTTCAAACCGGTACTGACTTCCATCCATCAGCATATCATAATCAGCTATTTCTTCCAGAAGACTTTTTTCATAATCTGCATAAGAGCCTCTGCAAAGAACAACATCCGCTTCTTCCTTTTGCAGTCTTTCGATCAGTTCTGCAAACTGCTCAGTGTCTACCCAGTCATTTCCATGGATCAAAGCCGTATACTTTCCTGCTGCACTTCGGATTCCCTCTTTTATCATACACCCCACATCTGTCTCTGCCGGATGCACGAATCGCAGAACCTCTCCTCCCAGTCGCATAAATTCGTCTTTTTCTTCTGCCTCCAGCTCCGTTCCCGTATCAGAGAGCAGAATCTCGATCTTTCCATTATACTTCTGATTCAGCAAAGATAAAAGACATTTTTTCGTCTTTTTATGTTCTGCCGGGTTCAATACAAGTACCGAAAGCACCGGCGGGCGTTCCACTTTTTTAGGAAACGATTCCCTTGGAGTTCTGCTCAGGACCTGTCTCTGCCGGATCAGTTCAATCTCTTTCTCTACAGTTTTCTCCACGCAGAAATTTTCTCTCGTAAACTCTGAAAGTTCTCTGCTGATCTTCAGATACTCTTCCGGATTATAATACAATCTTTCAATGATCTGTGCAAGTTCCAGCGGATCTTCCGGATCTGCCAGTGTATGAAACCGTTCCTCCTGCATAAAATATCCATTGGACGTTACCCTGGATCCGATCACGACCAGTCCCGACGAAGCACACTCTCCCATGGATACCGGATGTGCATCATGCCTTGACGGGAGCAGGGCGATTCCCTGCTCTTTATAAATCTCAGAAAGCTTATCGTTCGGAATAAATGTTCTGTGAAAATGGACATTTTCAAACTGCCTGAGCGGTTCTGTCAGCACTTCGTAAAAATCCCCATCTCCATATATTTCAAAACTCAGTTCTTTGAAAAATTCTTTTCTCGATAATTCAAGGATTGCCCGCACACTCAGATCCAGGGAATGTACCATGCAGTTGTCAAATTTTCTGATAATAATGATCTTTTTCCTGTCCTCTGCATTCTTTGCATGATATGGAAATCGCTGTTCATTGATCACATTATTGATCACACTGCTGTTCTTAAATTTCAGGCGATGCTGCTCTTCCGCAAACTCTTTCAGCCACTTTGATACAAAGACCCATTCCGCATTATCCATCTGTGAGTATTTTTTAATGAACGCATCCCGCCTGTCAAAAACTTCCGCTGAATTTGTCCTTATAAGCGGTCTTGTGAAATACGGTCTTACCAGATTTTCAACATACCTGTAAATGGACTCTGCCCCATGGCAGATAAAAATAAGCTGATCCGGCGGATAAACATATCCATCATAGATCGACATCAGATTTTCATCCACAAAATGAGTCACGATCACATGATACTGCCTTGAATCTAAAAGCTGCTTCAACGTTCCGTAATTTCCCTGCAGCACCGGGATTCCCTCCAGCTCATAAGACATCTCGTACCAGTTGGATGCCAGAATGGATGCAACCTGGATATGGATTCCCTTTTTCTGATATTCTTTATTTCTTGAATGTGCAAATGCACATAAATACAGATTCGCAAATGATGGATAATTCGGAACTACCACCAGTACATCTTTGGCCCCGGAGCACTCCGATGCAAGATAATAAGGCTGACTCAGTTCCTCAATTTCAATCTCATCAAACTTCAATGTCGATTCCGCAGAAATCACAAGTTCCACTTCCAGCCGAACCGGTGTCGTCAGCTCCATAACAGCCGTAGAACCGGCTAAGACCGGGTAATACTTATTAATATTGATGTATCCCCCGGCATTTTCTCCGCTTCCTCTGAAAGTAATCTTACAATATTTAGTTTCAGGATCTGTAAATTCTATGGCTTCTCCCGCTTCAAGTACCAGTCTTTCTGAAGAGTCATTCTTTATCACAGACTCTGTCAGTCCAAAAGTCCCGGCGGTCATCTTCTTAATCATCAGTTTCTCCTTTGATCCGCACCATACTATGATTATTTTGAAACCTGACTGTCATAATAAGCCTGACAAACCTTTTCTGTATTCCCGCTCATCACAACTTTTCCATGATCCAGCCACACTACCTTGTCACAAAGACTTCTGATCGAATCAATGGAATGTGATACATATAATACCGTCGTACCACCAGTAATCATACTTCTCATCTTGGCCTCACTCTTCTGCTGGAAATTCAGATCTCCTACCGACAGGATCTCATCCACGATCAGAATTTCAGGATCTACCTGTGTTGCAATCGAGAATGCAAGTCTTGCAACCATACCACTTGAAAAATTCCGCACCGGAACTTCCAAAAAGTCCTGCAATTCTGAAAATGAAACGATCTCATCAAACTTCTGATCGATAAATTCTCTGGAATATCCCAGAATAGAGCCGTTCAGATAAATATTCTCACGTGCCGTAAGATCCATATCAAATCCTGCTCCCAGCTCGATCATAGGACAGATATTTCCCGCTACAGTGATCTTTCCTTCTGTCGGCTTCATAACTCCGGAAACCACTTTCAGAAGCGTACTTTTTCCTGCACCGTTCCCACCGACGAATCCGACAACCTCGCCCCGTTCCACTTCAAAATTCACATGCTTTAATGCCCAGAAATCTTTATTTCCCTTTTTCTCATCTTTCTTTTTCGGCTTAAACATATTGATGAAAAATAACTTCAGCGAAAAATTTTTCTCTATGCCAAGATTAAATTTCATCGAGACATCTTCAACTTTTATCATGCTGTCCATACTGCACCTCTTTATACATAATAAATAAACTTGTCCTGATTCTTTCTAAATACGACTGCTCCGATGATCAGACTTGCGATCGAAGAAATAATACATGCCGCAAAATCCATGGACGTCGGAATCTGATGATACAAAATGATCGTTCTTGCAAAAGTAATAATATGATATAACGGATTCAGCTTCAGAACCATCTGCAATCTCGGATCTAACATATTAATATCATACATGATTGGGGTCATATAAGATAAAATCTGTATAATAATTCCATAAATATAGAACATATCCCTCAGAAATACTGAAACTGTCGCAAGGAACAGACTGACTCCCAGTGTAAATACAAATAAGAAAATAAAGGAAAGCGGAAGCAGAAAATGATAAATATTCAGCCCCGTTCCTGTCAGGATGATCACCGCATACAAAGGAATCAGTGTCAACAGGAAATTAATCCCCACAAATAAACACTTTGATAACGGGAAAATATATTTTGGAATATAGATCTTATTAATCAGTGAAAAGTTTGCAACGACCGAACTCATCGAAAGGTTGCTTGCCTCATTAAAATAATTAAAAAATACAAGACCCGTCAGCAAATACGTCAGGTAATTTACTCCCGGTGTCGAGAACTTGAATACATTGGTAAATACGATTGCCATAACGCACATCATCAGAATCGGATTCAGTAAGCTCCACAGCACTCCCAGCACAGATCTTTTATATTTAACTTTAAAATCTCTGGAGATCAACTGTTCCAGCAAAAAAGAATACCGCTTCAGACTCAGACAAATATTTTTAACAGTTTTCATCTTATCTTCCTTTCTCTTGGTATACATCTTTGTTATGATAAACTAAATTGCCTGTAGTGTCAATATTCTGGCTATTCAGCTTTTATTAAAAAATCCTTAACAGCAGGTTTTCATGAGTCGATCTTTATTCACTTTTCTCTTCTCTGAATACCACAAACCGCTGGCCTAAATAGTTCATTCCCACGAAAATACACATTCCCGCCAGCATGGCTATATTTTCCTGAGTCTTCACACTAAATCCGGAAAAGATCCATGCTGCCACCGGTTTTGCCAGTCCATATGCCACCAGATAACATCCCGCAATGTTCACAACAAATTTCAGCACAGTCTTTGCACTTTTCTGATGATTTTTAAAAGTAAAATACTTGTTCAGAAAATAGCTCACAATACTGCCTACTATATAATTTCCGGCACTCGACACCCAATAACTGCAGCCAAGACAATTATATAATCCAAACATTGTTCCTGTTCCAACCAGTGTATTGATCACTCCGACCAGTAAAAATTTCACTGTTGTTATATCAATCAACTTCTGTTTCTTCTCTTTCATTTACTCTGCCACTCCGATTATCGATTCAACTTGATAGTACGCAGCCATTGCTGCATTATTCCATACATACTGATTGGCCACATCCAAATCTGCAAGCCCCTTCAATGCTGCATATTCCGTCTCCGGTATGACTACCGGAAGCGTCAGATTCTTCTCACCTGCCGCAATCTGCTCTTTTGCAAGCCTGTCTCTCGCCATGCATTTTGCATAGGTATTATAAATATCCCAGCTTCCGTGGAAAAACTGAACAGTAAAAAATACAAGAAGAATCCAGCAGGAGCAGGTAACTGCTATTCCGATTTTTCTGTGCCAGAACTCCTCAACCATGATCAAGATCCCGACGATCAGGAAAAGGGCTGATGAAAGCATATTCCGCTCCGGGTAATAAGAGGCAACTGTATGCATAAAATTTGTAATCAGGCTTGCAGCTAAAAAGAAAAGTGCAATCCATGTTTTTTTATACCATTCCAAAATCACCGAACATACGATCAGTACAATCAGGATCAGCAATAAAATAAGCAGATGTTCTACATAAAGATCCATCGCATTGATAAAATTGTCCACATAGCCGTGCAGACCGGATGTGGCAACTTTATTTTTCAATGTACCCGGTGCCGTCATCATAAAAAGAAATCCTGCCAGCATCGTCAAGACACTTCCCATTCCCCATACCGGAATTTTTTCTTTCTTCATCCACCTGTGATATGCCAGTAATAAGACCGCAAGCACGATTGTCCCGAAGGAGGCTGTCTCCAGATAATCTCCCATGGCAAATCCGGCAACAAGAAACAGAATTTTCTGAATCTTACCTTCCATTACTTTTTCATTCTTTGCCAGCTTCATAAAAGGATATAAATAGTAAAGTGAAAAAGTACAGCCCCACAGATAATTACACGATCCGTCCAGCCAGAGCATCGTCTGTCCAAATGCCGGTGCAAAATACCAGACCAGACCAAAAATGCTTACCAGTGCCAGTGCATTTCTTTTTTTATTCCAGAATAAATACCGATATAGAATCAGGATCAGCATGGTAAAAATCACTGCATTCACCACATCAAAAATCCCGGACGGCAACAGCAAAAAAAGCTGAACAAAAAAATGTGCCACCAGTCTTCCGTTCATTCCTTTCGCATGTGCATACATGGATGGAAAAATATCCCACACCGTCTGTATCTTCTTATGTGTAGCAAAGCTGTTCATATAAGAATAGTCATCTGCTGCATAAAAGGTATAATGGTTCAGAAGGAACATGATGCCAAAAATTCCTGCCACAAGCAGGTAAAATAAATACTTGTTCCCATTCATTTTTCTGAGCGTCTTCATTTTCTTTTTCCCGTCTTTCTTTTTCTATTATTCTGACTCACTTTCTTCTTTTATATTGGTCTCCTGGATCAGATAAACCGGTCTTTTCTTTACTTCAAAATAAATTCTTCCAATATACTCTCCAATGACACCAATAGAAAAAAGCTGGATTCCTCCCAACGTCGTGATTAGAAGGATCGTCGTAAAATATCCCGGTGCATCGATCCCATGAAGCAGGATCTCTATCAGCAGATACAGCAGATAAAGGATACTGATCCCCATAAAAATCCCTCCAAGATAAATGCAGATCCGCAATGGCTGGTTATTAAATGATAAAATCCCATCTACTCCATATGACAGAAGCGATTTAAAGGACCACTTGCTGTTTCCTCCTGCACGCTCCTGATTCTCGTATTCGATGTAGATCTGATTAAAGCCGACCCACGAAAATAATCCCTTTGAAAACCGGTTATTCTCCTTCAGTTCCAACAACGCATGAATCGTGCGTCTGGATAAAAGCCTGAAATCACCTGCTCCATCGACCATTTCTACATTCACCAGTTTGTTCGCCAGCTTATAATACAATTTTGCAAAAACAATTGATAATCTCGAATCGCCTTTTCTGTTCCTTTTCGCAATGACCTGGTCATATCCCTCCTGATATTTCTCGTACATCTGCACGATCAGCTCCGGCGGATGCTGCAGATCCGCATCCATGATCACTGCACAACTTCCCTTGCAATGTTCCAGCCCGGAAAGCATTGCTGCCTCTTTTCCAAAGTTCCTGCTAAAAGAAATGTATTTTATTTTTTCTGACCTTCCGGCAAGTTTTTTCAGGAAAGCTAACGTATCATCCTTACTTCCATCATTTACAAAAATAATTTCAAAATCAAATGCCCTGCCCGTACACGTATCCACGATTGCCTTTGCAGTCCGCTCAATCACTGCTCCTTCATTATAGCATGGAACAATCACTGACAATAATTCTCTCATCGCCTGATTCCTTCCTTTTTGCAGATCTTCTTTACAGATATCTCTTGACAGCTACTCTCCAGGTTCCTCTGTCCCATTTTTCATAATAATCCACGTCATGAATAATAGTTCCGTATTTTGGACTTAATGCATGGATGATCTGGTTATTCCCTATATATAATGCCATATGAGAGACTCCACTTCCTTCTGTATAGCATACCAGATCTCCCGGCTTCCACTGACTTATATCCCATGGATCGATCCAGGTTCCTCCCTGTGCCTGCTCATGAGCGAGTCTCGGAACTGACACACCAAGCTGAGCCATAGCCCACTGCGTAAATCCACTACAGTCCCATCCACCGGTTGTTGCTCCGCCCCAGCGGTATGGAACCCATGTATAAGTACAAATTTCCGCTATTTTAGCCGGAACATCATTAAGCAGTCTTCCGGAAGTATCAAATCGGCAATTCACTCCATCAATTATCACTGTATCATTTGTAATCAAATATCCATAACTGTTATAATAGTAGCGATTACCATCCTTCTCTCTCCAGCCTGTATACATTTTTCCACTATCTGCAAAATAATACCAGATACCATCAATCTCCAGACCCTTATTTCTTGCAAGTTTTCCATCCGCCTGATAATAGTATTTTTCACCCGCTTTTGTACGCCAGTAATCTTTCTTCATATCACCTGAAGCATCAAAATAATACCAGTCAGTTCCATCTTGCACACTATCATCAAATGCCTGTCGACCCATCGGCGTAAAGCCGATCACTTTTTCATTCTCTGTCTTCAATCCACGATATGCTGCTCCGTTGCTCTGGAAAATATACCGGTATCCTCCAATCTTCAAATCCCGATCCATCACCAAATGACCTTCCTCATCATAATAGTACCAGTCTGCACCTTTCTGACGGAACTGAGATTCATAACGTCTTCCACTTCCATCCAGATAATACCAGTAACCATTAAATTGTATCCCTGCATTCAGGATCAGATGCCCCCGATCATCATAATAATAATATCCGGTATCTTTCTCTCTCCAGTCAGAATACAGCATTTTTCCATCTTTCTGGAAATAATACCAGTAACCATCTATCTGGCTTCCCATGTCGGTCAGGCAGGATCCCTGCTGATCATAATAATATGCTCCGTCTTCACCGACAGACCAGCCTGTATAAACTGCACCACTTCCTGTAAACTTATAGTGCTTTCCATTGATATCCAGCTCTCTGTTCAGCACAAGATATCCATTTTCATCATAATAATAGTAATTTCCTGCTTTTTCTCTCCAGCCAGAACTTAGTATCTTTCCATCCTTCTGGAAATAATACCAGTAACCATCTATCTGCTTTCCGGTATCTTCTGAACGGCTTCCATTTGTCTCATAATAGTAAGTATCTGTTCCATCTGTATACCATCCTCTATAAATTGCACCATTTTCTGTAAATTTATAATGTCTTCCATTAATATCCATCTCCTGGTTCATTACCAGATGCCCATTCGCATCATAATAATACCATTCCCCATTTTTTTCTCTCCAGTAATTTTTCTGCATTGCACCTGTTGCATCAAAATAGTACCAGTAACCGTCAATTTCACATCCGGCATCATAAAGCTTTATTCCGTCAATATAAAAAAATGTGTCATTGTCACCTGTTACCCAGCCATTCGCATACTCAGAAACTCCCTGTCCATTTTCTGCAAGATCATTGTTCTCCGAAATCTCTGTATCTGCATGGGCTGGCACTGCACTCCCCATCGCAAGTACCATCGACATCATAAAAATTACTGCCTTATTTTTCATTTTGATTTATCTCCTTTTTATTTTCCTCACAATCATCCCTGATAAATTTATTCCTATATTCTTTAAGTAGACAAATTCCGCACTTCTTCCATAAATTAAAAGAAAAATTCCATTAAAAACTATCACATTAAAAATTCCGTTTACAATAAGATCGATCCAACTGTTCCGGATCATCAGCATATTTCTGAATTCAATACATATCAGGCAGCTTACTGCTGTACTTGCAGTATATATCGTAATCTGCCTCAGATAATGCGAAAATGAATGTTTAAATACATATTTATAGATCAGATACGGATCATACCATATCTGAGTCAGCAGTCTGGATATTACAGTTCCCAAAATCACTCCTGTAATTCCAATTTTTTTCACAAGAAACACCGACACTACAATATTGATGATCGACATGATCAATGGACGATACTGTCCCTGTACGAACAGACCATTGGACGTTCTGAAATGGCTGACTGTACTCATCATCCCGGTTAGATAAAAATCAATAATAAGAACCAGTACTGTAGCTGTTCCAAATAAATTTTCTTTTCCTGCCCAGATTTTCATAAATGTATTTACATTTACATATAATACTGTAGTGCATAACCCAAAAATCCAGAAGCACATCAACTGCATGGCGTTAAAGACTTTAAACTGCTTCTTTCCATCCTCTGTTGCTGCAAGATTTCCGATACTGGCAGAAGTAGAAGTAAATACCTGAAGCACAAGATTATATATATTCTTTACGATCATATTATAATTGGCTAATATACCGACCATTCCGGTTCCAAGAAATGAAGACACGATCACACTGTCTGTTCCATTCAGAACTACATTTGAAACTTTATACAGAAAAAGTGCCTTGATATCCTTAAAAAGCTTTTTGATCTCAGCTTTGCTTAGTCTCCCACTACTCTTCTGAAAAGCATTTGGATATAATTTTTCTGCCTTTCTCGAAATCCAGATATTCTGACTGACAGAAAATAAAATTTCCAGCAGCAGATAGAAAATAAAATTCTTAAAAACTACCAGTAAAATACTTTCAATCGTACACTTGATCATCGAAATGCAGATTGAAATTTTTGATATTTCATATTGCTTCTGGCTCGCAGATAAAATTGTAGAACGATAGATCAGTAAATACGAACAGACCGTATTAGATAAATAAAGAATATAAATAATCGTAATACTTTCTTTAATATCCGGCACATTGGTAACAATTTTCGATAAAAATGGAACAACAAGCAGACCGCAGATCAGAATCACCAGTGCAACGATCCGGTATGCCCATTTGTAAAAATGCATCAATTTGCCGAGCTTCTCTTCATCATTCTCTGCCAGTGGTTTATATAACGCATAAGTGATCGCACTGCCTATCCCCAGCTCAACGAAAGACAAAACTGATAAAATATCCGTAAACAGGCCCGACACTCCTACATATTGCATTCCGAGTGTATAAATAAATACTGTACGTAATACAAATTTTATTCCAAAATCAAATAATTTTACTGAAAAATTAAATATCGTATTAACTGCTGAATTTACTACCCTAGACTTAGACATCCTCTATCCTTTCCAGTCTCCTCTGATTGCATGAATCACCTTTCTTACAGGTAATGTATAATGATAGGCTTTTGCTATCATTGGAATTTTCATTTTTTCCCTTTTTATATATTCATAAATATCCTTTGCGAAAAAATCCTGATCTTTTTTATCTAAAATCCAGACATATTTTTTCCATCCTTTTTTCTCATAGGCGGATGTATCCTTGAAGCTTTCCTTAAATTCAGGCTGCTTTCCAATCAGTTCCAAAATAAGCAGCGTCCTGAAACATTTCCCACATTTACCACAGTTCTCTGTCTCATCGCAGCAGACATGCAATCTTTTTCTTCCTGTCTCATGCTGCGATATATGCTGTATTTTTTCAATTCTTGTCACATTTTCACGTGCCAGATAGAATTGGAGACTTTCCGTCGAAAAGAACTGCACATTATCCGATGCATCTTCTTCAACTCCCCATCTGGCTTTCTCAGGTTCACCTGCAGATGAATAATAATAATGGGAAAACAACTTCTGAACTGCAAGTACAGCCGAGCTATTTGAATAGCCGTGTAACTCCAGAAAAACTCCCTGATAAAGACTGTTAATATTGGAATTTACTGCAATAAAATCTGTTCCAAGTTCCTTTGCTATCTGCCTGCCCTTCTCAACATCATGGGAGAAAAAATTTTCTGCTTTTTCGTTATATTCATCAAGCGTCATCATCCCGGTTTTTCTCGCCCGCAGATCTGGCATATTATTGTAGGATCCCACATTAAAGACAGTAAGGCAGTTTAATCTGTGCTCTGCATCCATGTTCTCAGCAAGATAGGTGAAAATCGTATCAAATGAATCAACCCCGCGACTTACACCTGTACCATTTTTATCAAGACTTTCTATTTTCCTGCTTTCTGTTCTCCCGATGATCCGAATCGGTTTCAACCCACTTCTTTCATTGCAATGCATCGGGATCAGATTCGTATTCAGATTATGATATAACTCATTCGATAAAACACCTTCATATTCAATGTCCTCACCTGTTACCATCGCAAAATACAACACTGCAACTACAAATGCATCTGTTCGTTCCTGGCAGAGGATCTGCTCTGACCGGTCTTCTACTTCATACCATAATTGAAATTTATCTTTCCCGTAACTGTACGCTTTTTCATATCCCGCATATTCTCTGCGGCTTCCAATCTGCTTTTTCCACTTTTCATAAATCTCCGGAGCAATTGCAATCTCTGCACACAAACGACTTTTTCCATTTTCATTTTCAATATAGGGTCGCTTTATACTGATCATTTATCTGAATCTCCTTTTTATTTTTCCCAAAATCCGGTAAAATAAATTATCTTTGACTTTTGCCTCTTCTATCGCCTTTTGTACACCTGGCGTCTTTACAGCAGACATAAAGCCTTTTTCCTTGTAAACTTCAATGAATTTCATCCGATCCTTCGGAAGTGCGGCCGGTCTTTGAAGTGGGACATTCCCTTTGACAGCCTCTTCAAGCGAACGCTCTTCGTAAATAAATTCATCTTTTACAAGATCCCAAAACTTTCTGCCCTTTTCACTGTTCACCAGCACGACTGAAATTTTCCCCTTATATGGAACTTTTAAAGATTTTCTGTCAATCCCCCAAAAATCACCAATTGTCAGATCCGAAATTCTCCTTTTGTCTGCATATTCACATTTATAACAATTTTCTCTGTGGATAATTCCCTGCAAATATGCCGTATAATACAAATCCTTACGGAAACGTTGCGAATACACTACTCGATCCTGACTATAAAAAACCATATGGTAATCTTTTTCGCCACGAAATGAGACACGATCCACTTTTTCTGCTCCTGCTATCTCCTTAATATACTCTTCCAGATAACTCATCGGAGGAGTCCCGTGACAGATCAGATCTATCGTCACCAGTGCGTCTGAAGCTTTGCCCAGATAAGCTTTTAATCCGGCAATCTGGCAGGGTGTTCCGATAAAAAGTACTTTTTTCCCTTTTTTCAGTTCTTTTCCTATCTCAGAATAACTGAATCCATTGTAACTCTGTACATATTTTGAACCTCTGAATTTTCTTGCCTCTTCCAGGGTCTCTGCTTTCTGCTGGGTTAGGATCCCTTTTTCATTAAAGGCAGCACCATACACAATCCCTGCATTCTGTATCCATCTTTTATAAAAACCGAATGCAATTCCTCCTGATGCACTGTACTTTCTTTCTTTCCTGTCTTTTTGCCATGTAGCGTAACATTGCCTTGGCTCATGCTTTTCTTTCACATGATTCTCCGGGCATCCCTGGACACAACGATGGCACTCTATGCATTTTTCAGGATCAATCTGCGGAATTACATTTCCATCTTCTCTTTCCTGACAGGTTATTGCCCCACACGGGCAAAGATTCATACACGCAAGGCACCCTGTGCATTTTGATTCTTCACATATCTGAGCTATCATAATTCTCCAATGCATTTTTTAAAAATTCCAGAGATGACTGTCGCATCTTCTGAATTTTTTTTCCTATTTTTTCATAATCCATATTCTGATGTTCCAGGATTGCTTCCATAGTTTCCCCTGACAGATCATCTAACTCCAGGATTCTGTCCTGCAATCCAAAATTACAGATCAAATCTCTCACCTTTTCAGATAAAGGAATTGTGATAAACCTTTTTCTGTTCTGTATTGCAAATACATTTCCATGAAATGTCCCTGTGATCACATACTCCGCTCTTCTTACTATATCATTATATTGTGTCGGTCTGCACGTTACATGATAATCACACCAGTCATTATACAATGCAGCTGAGACTACTTTCAGTCCTTTCGCATGAGCATACTCACGAATCTTTTTCTTTATTTCCACAGAAATGGAACCATTATAAAAGTAGACCAGTATATAACGGTTCTCTTTCAGATAAATGTCCTCATAAGGCTCTGTATATGCCTCTGTGTCCAGTAAAAATGTAGGATCACATACTTTTTCCGGGTATTTTCCGGTTATTCTTTTCACTGCTTCACAGCTTTTTTCATCCCTCACTGACAGAAATTCTATTTTTCTGATGCACTCTGTCACCTCATGAAAAGGAAGAAAATCCTTTCCTTCTGAGTCTCCGACACTGACCGCATAGGAAATGACCGGAGAAAGATCTTTTCCATAATAAATCGGATTCTGAAAAATTTTTCTTTGAACATTCCAGATTTCGTCACTGCCCAAAATAAAAAGATCTAATTTTTCTTTTTTATCCCAGGTCTTTATTTTTTTATGATCCTGAGCAAAGAGCTTATATTTTTTTAATCCGTCCAGATTTCTTTTGATGAATTTGACTGGATATTTCAAATTTCCTCTCTTAGGTATAAACCAGCAATATTCTCTTTTAAAAAAGCTTTCCTGCCCTGCTGATACGAAATACACCTCATGCCCCCATGCTTCCAGTACCTTTTGCAGGGCATACGCCTGCAGAAAAGACCCTACATTCGCTGATTTTTCTACTGTCACAATTCCTATTTTCATAGTCAGATTACCTTTCCGCTACTGGAAAATCTATAAGTAACACCATTGATCACCATCGTCCTGTTCGTTACCAGATGACCATTAGCATCATAATAGTATCTGTCTCCATCTTTCTTTCTCCAGAAATTTGCCTTCATTATGCCATCGTTGTCAAAATAATACCAGTAACCGCCAATCTCAACGCCCTGATTCTGATACATATGTCCATCTGCATCATAATAATACCGCTGTCCATTTTTCTGACGCCAGTAATTTATCTTCATAACTCCATTCTGATCAAAATAATGCCAGTAACCATGGAGCAGCAATCCTATATTCATGCTTAAGTGTCCATCTGCATCATAATAGTACTGTAAGCCATCCTTCTCTCTCCAGAAATTTCTTTTCATGACTCCATTGGCATCAAAATAGTACCAATAGCCATCGATCTGTGCTCCGGCATTTTGATACATATGTCCGTCTGCATCATAATAATACAACTGACCATCTTTCTCTCTCCAATAATTCTGCTTCATTACTCCACTGGCATCAAAATAATGCCAGTAGCCATGGAGCAGCAATCCTATATTCATGCTTAAGTGACCGTCTGCATCATAATAGTACTGTAAGCCATCCTTCTCTCTCCAGGAATTTCTTTTCATGACTCCATTGGCATCAAAATAATACCAGTAGCCATCGATCTTTATCCCCAGATTGCAGACTTTGAAACCATTCTGATAATAATACCTTTTTCCTCCTTCCATCTGCCAGCCATTCAGTTTACTGTCGCTGCTATTATTTCCGCTATTATTTCCGCTGTTATTTCCGCTATTGTTCCAGGAACTTTTCATCAGGAAATTGATATCCACATTTGTGCCAATCCCATTCACTCTTCCATTATCCGCACACTGCCACATCATATATTCTTTTGCATAAGTACACTTACTGTTGTACTGGGCTACCCATTTTGGCAGGGTATCATAATAAGAATCTGTCAGCTTTGATGTAAACCAGTACTTGTTCGCATACACCCCCACATTATATCCGGCATTTTGAATTGCCGTGCAGAACGTCCTGGTCATATTCAGTATTTCCTGATTCGTATGCCTTCCGGTTGTCGGTTCATCTTCCAGATCATAAAAAACCGGATAACTTAATTTATGTCCTCTGATCAGACGCAGTACATGGTCTGCCTCACTTTGTGCCTGTGCAACATTCTCGGCATAGGAATAAATATAGACACCGTACGGAATGCCTCTGCTCTCACATGCCTGTACATTCTCCAGCCACTTCTTATCATCCTGACTGGTATAATTATCCCCATATCCACAACGGATGATCACAAAATCTACATCCGAATTTTTTACTTTATCCCAATTGATCGTTCCATTGTGATAACTGATGTCAATTCCTTTTGCAATCGCATTCGGAATGATTTCACCTGAAGAACTGATAAAATTGCCGTTCACTTTTGTCCACGCATTCGCAGCTGCTCTTTCATTACTGTAAGCTGACACGGAATTACTGATCAGCTCACCATTCTGATACCGCCAGCTGTTCTCTCTCAGATTCTCCTGCGATCCTGCTGTCTCTTCCAGAATTTCTTCCTGATCTGCAGGTTCTTCTATCTCTTGTGTCCCCACTTTCGGGGAACTCTCCTCTGTATCTGTTGAAGCTTCTTCTGGCTTCTCATTCACGCCATCATAGCTTATAGTATCCGTTAATTCTCCCTGGATTGCAGTATCATTTTCCATTGCAATGACCGGAAAACCATTCAATGTTGCCGCCAGACATACCATTACTAATAAGCAGGTAATCTTTTTGTATTTCATTCTTTATGCCTCATTTTTCCTATAATCATACATTGTAACAAAACTTCATTAATCTTTATAATACCATATATCCTCTTTTAATGCAATCTGGCCTGATCCTTAATAATACCTGGAAGCTTTCCGGTTTTATCCTGATCAGACACATATTTTGAAATGATAGTACATCCACAGGCGGAATTTCCGTTTAGGTTTCTTTATTTTCCATATATATTTTCTATAATCTTTTCGGAATTTTTTATCATAATATCTTCCCAGCCTGATTTCTTCTTCATCTCCGCTTTTCACCGCATCTGAAGCATAGCGGCGGACCATGCTGAGATACCGGTACATCATCATCTGAAGAAGATCTTTCTCTCCTTTTTCAGAAAAGAAACGTTCCATTTCCTCATATGCTTCCAGTACAGCCGGACTGATCTTTCGCTGTTCCTTTCCCATAATTCCATCCTCACGCTGGAAATAAAAATAATAGGCCCGGTTTATATATACGACAGACTCACTCTGATACAGAAGTTTATAAGAAGTAAATTCATCTTCATGAAGCTTTCCTTTGGGAAACCGTATCTCTTCAAATAATTCTTTTTTATACAGTTTATTCCATGCAACCACACTTTTCAGATACATTTGTGCATCATACAGATTTGCCGTTGCCTCTCTTCCGCTGTAAACTGTTCTCTGAATTGGCTGCTGTTCTTTCTCTTCGATCTTTTCTGTCTTACAGACTTTCTTCACATCGCATCCTGCAATATCCGCTCCTTCTTCTTTCAGAGCCTGAAGCAGCAATTCATAAAATCGTGGATGCACATAGTCATCTGAATCAACAAATCCGAGAAATTTTCCTTTTGCAGCATCAATTCCCGCATTTCTGGCATCCGAAAGTCCTCCATTTTCTTTATGAATCACCCGGACTCTCCTGTCCTCTCTGGCATATTCATCACAGATTGCCGGACATCCATCCGGTGAACCATCATCTACCAGGATCACTTCCAGACAGGGATAGGTCTGTGCAAGGATCGAATCCACACAACGCTTTAAGTATTTTTCTACTTTATATACCGGGACAATAACACTGATCAAATCCTGCATTTTCTACCTGCTCCTTTTAATTTTTCTTTTGTTCTTTCATTTTCTGCAGCAGATACAATCCCTGATACAATCTGAATTTCATACAGAAAAGAACTGCCTGCTGCTTTTTTTTGAATATACTTCTGTCAAATTTCTGCGTAATTCCTGCTCTTACCCAGGGATTATCTGCAAATCTTCTGATCTGTAAAATCCGTTCTCGGTACCCTGCCGGATTTTCCCGATGGACAAACTTTTTTTCCAAAGCACGTGCCATACAGTCATACACAAGTCCTGTATAACAGGTGTCTTTCCCGGAAAGGGACGTATCCTGCTCAAGGAACTCATAAGTGTGCTTCAGCAGATTTTCAAATGTCTCTTCTATATCCGGGCGGAATCTTCGGTCTGCCGAAGAACTCACTTTCCGGTAATTATACAGATATTCATTCAGAAATGCGGCTTTTTCTGCTCTCTGATATGCCATTGCACAGAAAAGAGCATCTTCACCAATTTTAACATCTTCACAGAATCTCAATCCCTTTATCACAAAAGTACGGAACATCCGCGTCCACAACGTCCTCATTGAACCGTGCTTTCTTTCCCGCTTCTCTGCATACCCATAAAATAAAATTTCACGGATCAACGCTTCATCCACAGTTTCAACAAATCGCTCCGGTCTGATTGCTGATGCTTTCGTACTGCATCCTTCCTCTTTCAGATAATAATTCCAACTGACAATATCCACACTTTCCAGTTCCCGGTACTCCATAATGGTCTTAAAACACTCCGGATCCAGCCAGTCATCCGCATCCATGAAATAGATCCATTCTCCTGCCGTTTCCTGCAGCCCCCGGTTTCTCGCTGAGGATACTCCTCCATTTTCTTTTCTGATATAGCGGATTTTTTCTTCTTTCTCAGCATATGCTTTACAGATCTTTGAACTTTCGTCCGTTGATCCGTCATCAATCAGCAGCAGTTCCCATTCTCCGTAACTTTGCTGCCTCACGCTTTCGATTGCCTCTGCGACATAATCTTCCACATTATAAACCGGCATGATCACACTTATCATAGATTCAGATCCCTTTCTCTCAGCTTTTTTCAGTTCCCGATTATTTTCTCAACTTTTATTCAGCTCCTGATACCATTCTCTCAGCTTTTCTGCATCTTCCCAGATATCAAATCCTGCTGACTTAAGCTTCTGCTGCCACAAAGTGCAATTACGCTCATCACTTTTCTGACGGATCTCTTTTAACTTTTCAACCCACACTTTTCTGTCAGCTTTCAAAGATACTCTGCACACCAGTTCTGTTACATCACACTCATCCGTGATCGTATCGGACACAATACACGGCAGTCCTGCTGCCTGCCATTCCAGCACAACCAGCGGCATTCCCTCATACATGCTTGGAAAGATCATTGCATCCATAGCCGAGAGCATTTCAGGAATATTCTTCACACTTCCTGTAAACGTCACATTCTCCGCTACTCCCAGTCTGACTGCCCGTGCTTTCACTTCTTCCAGTAAAGCACCGTCTCCCATAAATACAAGATGACTTTCCGGTTCTTCCTTCAGCAGCTCTGCAAAAACTTCCAGGGCAAATTTCTGATTCTTCGGTCCATTGAATCTTCCCACATGACCAATCGTAAATGTCTCTCCCAACTGATAAGTTTCTCTTATCTTTCTTCTTATATCTTTCCTGAACCTATATGCCTCCAGTTCTCTTCCATTCGGAAGAATCCGGAATTTTCTTCCAGCATACAACCATTCTCCCACCTTTTTCCCACAGGCAGCCGCCTGCGTATACGAATGATAAAAGAAGGGTCTCAGAAGTCTGTCCAGTTTCTGATTTCCACAACTGGTACTATGTCCATGTGCGATTCTGATCCTGCAGCCCCCCAGCTTTGCACCTGCCATATCAAAAAACATTGTTGCACTGTTCCCATGGGCATGCACAAGATCAAACTTTTCCCTTCTGACCAGTTTCGCCAGTCTGAACATATATCTGAGCGGATGCTCTTTTCTTATTTCTATCCGTTCCAGCCTGCATCCAAGCTCCTGAAATAATTTTTCAAAATCAGGATGTACTGTTACCGTGGAAAGGATCGTAGCTTCCATTCCTTCACGATTCATATGCTTTAAATACTGAACAATACAATCTGTTACACCGTTATAATCGATTGCCATTGTATGAATGATCAGGATCTTCATTATTTTAATTTCCCTTTCAAAAATATCGTCACTTTTTTGGGCAGCAGAGCCTTAATCCTTTCTGATAACTGCAGCCCTGTCTTTAATTTTTCTATATACCCATTTTCATTGATTCCCTGATAAAAGGTATCCCGCAGCTTTGGTCTTCTGGTCGGATGAACCAGATTTCCCTGAAATGGAAGGATCTCTTCCGGCTTCACTTCCAGTACGATCGCCTGCTCTTTTATTTTTTCAAAAAAGGCTTTTCCTTTTTCACTGTTGACTAAAACCACTGAGACTCCTTTGGTATCCATAAACTGCGGCCGCACTTTCTCCACTCCCCAGAAATCCCCGCAGGTAAGATCTCCTACGCGGTTCGTATCGGCATACCGGCACTGATAGCAGCTTTCCCTGTAGCAGTCCCCATTCAGGAAATGGATTCCATACCGGTCTAAACTCAGCGGTCGGACAGAATCTTTCCTTTCTGTCCGGATCTGTAGATTCGTTCCCCAGCCTTTTTTCCCTTTATAACGGAAGTTACACTCGGTCACCCTGCCTCCCATTTTCTGCTCCCGATAATCAAGATATTTTTCCCAGAGCAACGGAGACGGTACTCCATGGCAGATCAGATCGATGGTAATCAGATTTGCATTCTCCTTTTCTGCACCAAGAAAGGCGTAAAGACCTGCGATCTGACAGGGAGTTCCTGTAAACAGCACCTTTTTCCCCTCTTTCAGCCTTGCTTTTGCAGTCTCATAGCATCGTCCGATATCAGACTGTACATATTTGGAAGACTGGATCTTCCACAGATCTTTCTCCGCTTTAATCTCTCTATGTTCTGCTTTCCATTCATCTGTATAAGCACAGCCAAAGACACTGCCTTCTGCCGCGATCATTTCACGTGCAGCCATATCTGCCACCCCCGCAGACGCCGAACGGCTGCAATGCTCTGCATTTTTATTCCGCACGCCATACATTTCAGGCTGCCTCTCTTCTTCTCTTCTGAAAAGAACCGGGCAATGCCTGAGACATTTTCCACAACGGATGCACTGTTCTTCTTCCACTTTCGGATACAAAAATCCTTCCTCATCCGGCTTAAATACAATGCACCCGGTCGGGCAGACCTGCTCACAGCTTCTGCATCCCACACATTCCCCGCCTGTTATCATGATATTTTCGCGATTACTCTTCTGCACCATGTCCTGTCATTTCCTTTAAATATGAATATGTCCGCTGCCTTTCCCTTTTTATCTTTTCCATAACCGGCTCATATGCGACCGTCAGATTCAGGATTTTTCCAAGCTTCTTTGTATCCGTCACGATCTGCCGCTCCAGCCCCAGTCTTTTTAAAAGATCCGTCAGCTTTTCAGAATTTCCATACCCGTTCTTTCTCACAAAAGTTGCAAATTTTTTCTGCGTGACTACGGAAAAAATCGTCCCGTGAAATGTATCCGTCACAACCGATTCCGCATGCTTAAAATATTCAAAGATCTCAAAAGGAGAACAATCAATAAATTTATCCCCACAACGCTGGATTCCTCCGATGCACAAGATCTTCAACCCTTTTCTTTTTGCATATTTACGGATCTCTCCTGCCTCTTCTTTATTAAACCTGCCTGAATACCCATAAAGGATCATATAAGGATCATGAGGAATCTTTGCTTTTGTCTCCGGCAGCTTTGCCGGATAATCATAAGCCAGCACAGGATCTAAATGACAGACCGGATCTTTTCCGGTCAGTTCCTGTACGATCTTTCTGGAATTTTCATCTCTCACCGATAGTGCATCAAATGCCCGCAGCCATTGTGCTACCTGATCCGCCACCTGATACTTTTTCAGACTTTCCAGTGTTGTATTTCCAAAAGAAGCTGCATAGCTGATCAACCGGTTAGCCTGATGCCCTGCTCCGAAAAGTTCCGGTGCAAATCCGACATTGGAATTATCCTGGATGCAGTTAAAAACCTCATCACTTCCGATCACCAGCAGATCCAGCTTCGGAGCATAATTATATGTCTCTTTCAGTCCCAATACAGGATAATTCTTTCTGGCATAATTCTTTTTATATTTCACAAACTGGATCTTATCTCTCAATCTGCCTTTCATCCGAAGAATTTCCAGACCTTTTTGTATTTTCCTTTTCATTCCGGTGGTTTCTTTTGACGGAAGGATACATTCTCCAGGATGATAGTCAACAAATTCTACTTCTGCACCACACTCTTCCATCATCTTTTTCAATGCATATGCCTGCAGGAACGAACCATAATTATAGATTCTCTGCATGGAAAGGATTCCTGCTTTTTTCATCTTCTTTTTCCCTCAAATAGTTTATCTACGATTGCTTCAAATTTCTCGTTAAACCGCTGATTATTACTGCTCTGCTTCTGACCGAGGGCAGCAGCCGTCTTTTCATAAGAAGTAATCACTTTTTCCAATGTATCAATTTCTTCTACAACAATAATATTTTTCTGCTTTTCCTCGATAAATCTGGAAAATTCCACCTGATGGTCATTGACATGCTCTTCATACCTCTTCTGCCTCGGAACAACGATCGGAATCTTTCCACGCTGAAGAGCCATCATGATACTGCTTGGTCCGCCATGCGTGATCACGATCCTTGCCTGATCCATATATTCATTCATTTCCTGATAAGAACATAACTTACTCCACTTGCACACCTTTGGTTCATAGGAAGAAAAACCGGTCTGTATCATGACCTCTTCCGTGATCTTTCCCTCCGCTTTCAGTCTGTCCACACATCTGACCAGCCGGTCAAACTGCTGTTCATGAGTTCCTACTGTAACAAATATCATATTCCGCTTCCTTCCGACCTTAAAAGATACTTCCAAGATTTACTGCCTTTTTATATACCTGCTTCTGCTCTTCCCACTGCACAATAAAACAATCTACGATCGGATAAACCAGTCTTCCCGTCAGAGTCGGTTTATCGATCCGGTCATAAACTTCCACATAGATCAGCTTCTTTCCCATCAGCTTTGCCAGATAAAAGAAAGGAACTGCAACTGCTGCTCCTGAGGATATCAGCAGATCCGGCTTCTCCTTTCTGAGTACCTTCCACGCAACCACTGTATTTTTCAGAAGATTTTTAAGATTCCGGTTGGTCGGATAATAGCAGGGATACACTCTTTCTCCATCCAGAAGACTTCTTGCGTCTTCTTTATCAAACGTAACCCAGAAACGGTCTTTTTTCTGCCAGAATGGTTTCAGCATATATAAGTGGGTCAGATGTCCTCCACTTGAGCCTACGAGTCCGATCTTTTTACATTCCATCACTAACTTGCACCCTTTCCTTTCAGCACGACCCCGACCGTTTTGAATAAGATCTTGATATCTTCCTTCAATGACCAGTTATCGATATATTCTACATCCATTGCGACAATCTCTTCAAAATTCTTTGTATCACTTCTGCCGCTCACCTGCCATAATCCGGTCAGTCCCGGTGTCATGTTCAGTCTTCTCCGGTGATATCCTTCATATTGCAGAAATTCATCTTCCGTAGGCGGTCTTGTTCCCACCAGGCTCATCTCTCCTTTCAGGATATTCCAGAACTGCGGAAGTTCATCAATGCTTGTCTTCCGGATGAATTTTCCAACTTTTGTCACTCGCGGATCATTCTCCATTTTAAACATCAGACCCTCCATCTCATTCTGAGACATCAGCTCTTTCTTCCGCTCTTCCGCATCCATATACATGGAACGGAATTTGTATATTTTAAATCTTCTTCCATTCTTTCCAACACGCACCTGTGAGAAGAATAATGGTCCGGGTGATTCAATCAGCAGTGCCGGTGCAAGAAACACCGTTACGATCCCCGTGATCAGGAGTCCCACGATCGCTCCGACAATATCCATCACCCGCTTAAAAAAGATCTGCTTAAACGAATGGATCTTTGGACTGAACGAAACGGTATAATAATTTCCGATCCGCTCGATCTCTCTTTGAACCGGGATTTCCATTTCAAACACATTGATGTTCAGATCCACGGTAACTCCCATTACTTCCAGTTCTTTAATGATCTTATTAATCGGCAGATTCGTCTGAGAGGACAGGTGTACAAATACTTCATCCACCACATTCCGGCGGATATATTCCATCATATCGCCATATTCACATACGACCGGAATACCTGCAATTTCCTTCTTTTCCTGCTCATCTGCCAGCACGATCCCAACGATCTTAATATTCCACGAATTATTTACCTGGATATTCTGACAAATTCCTTCAGCCCGGTCTGCTGATGTGAGGATCAGAACCTTTCTTCCACCAATCCCCTTACTGTAAATATCATTCATATATTTTTTATACAATAAATGACTTACATACATCACAACAAAATCAATCCCGCAAAAATATCCGTATACCAGCCTGGAATACTTCTGTGCATCCTGCATTAAAAAGGCTGCCATACTGATCGTAGCACCCATGATCAGTATATTTCTGAATACAGCAATCAGCTCCTGCTTCTTTGTTCTGCTGAAAAAGTTACGGTTTGGATTAAAAATGAAATAGACCAGAGTAATGGACATCAGCAGAATACCCATACGCAACAGTACGATTCCTTTCGTATATCCACCCCAGAGGTTTCCAAATCTCAGGTAACTTGCCAGTATGTAACTAAGAACGATACAGATACAGTCCATCAAAAAAATGAAGAAATTCTGTAGTTGCATCTGCTTTGCTTCCATAACTTTTCTTCCTGCCTTTCACGCTTTTCTTCTTTACTGATACTTTTCAAAAGCAATTTTTACTGTAACTTTTTTATTATATACTAACTTGCTTTATTTGTCTAACCGGTGCTTCTTATTCCATCACACTCTGATTTCGGTAATCCCCCATCCATTTTCTGACTTTTTCAAAAAAAGTACCGCCTCTGACTGCTGCCCGTTCATCCGTCTTTTTTCTTACTATAACATAAAAGAGAGCATAACACGCTCTCTTTTAGAAAAATTTTATGAAAGATCAGGGAACATTGATCTCCATACAATTAATATCATATTCTCGCTTGGACTGTTCTACTGCCCGCACATTTACATAATAAGTTCCTGGCTTATAATTAAACCGGCTCAGATCTATAACGCCTGCATAATTTCCTTCTTCATCCGGATTCAGTTCATACCATGTCACATCTGCCTGTCCGTCTTCCGTCCATACGGTCAGAACCAGTCCCTGCAGGTTATTAACGATGGAATCGGACACATTTGTGACCGCTACCGGAATATATCCCTCTGCAACATGCGTCATATCAATATCCGCATCCGCTCCATTCATTTTTCCTTCACGGATCAGAAGTGCATCATTCGTCTTATCCATAGCGGATAATTTTTCAATAAACTCAGACTTTTTCTTCAACTCGGCATTCACTTTACTATTGCCAAATTCTTCCAGTAACGTCTTCGTTCCCGAGAAAAGATTCGTTCCAAGTCCCAGCCGGTCTCCATCAATCTGTACGCCCAGTGCTGCCAGCGTTGTCGGGAAATTGTCAAATGTTGAATAGGTTCTTTCCTGCTGATTCTGTGCATAGGCTGCTGCATTGATATAGGCCGTAAAAACCCTTCTGTCATAATTTCCCTCCTGATCGATCTCCGCACAATAATCACTGTCCATCGTCGGATGATCTCCGCTGATCACAATGGTTGTATTTTCATAAAAATCCTGCTGCTGAATCCATTTCAGAAATTCTCCTACCTGACGGCTGGAACATGCCATAACATTAGAATACTGCGTATCATATTCTGTCGGACACTGCTCACATACATATCCATCTTCAAAATGAGTATCGACTGTCAGCATAGTCAGATTGAATGGCTCATCGCCCTGGGAAAGCTGCAAAAGCTTTTCTTTTGCGAACTCAAATAATTTCTGGTCTTCATATCCCCACCACACTTTATAATCTGACGGGATCAGACCATTTTCTATTGCATAGCTGTAATCTTCCATCTCATAATTTCCATGTTCCTGGAAATACAGCTTTCTGCCACCAAACTGTGCTTCAGACCCGATCAGCAGCGTCTGTGTATATCCTGCATCTGAAAGAATATCTCCCAGTGTCGTGACTCCCGGGAAAAAGCTATCCTGCGTGTCCATATCATTTGCAGAAATAGAAATATTCAGCGGCAGTCCTGATGTCTGTGCGAACATCGCTCCCATTGTCCATGTAGTTCCTGCCAGAGAATATCCTCCGTTCAGTTTTGGATCTGCTCCTGAGAAGTCCTCATTGGTCTGTGCGATTTCTGTAAGCTCAGGAATCACATTCTCATCAAATGCTCCTCCATCATCAACATCAGAATATGTCGTTTCCATTGATTCCAGGAAAATATAGATCAGATTTCTTTTCTGTTCCGGGAAAACCACTTCAACATCCGTAGGATCTACATACTCATCCTCAATAAACTTTGATTCTGTATTCTGATCTTTCAGATAATCTCCGACTCCCAGTTCTGTCCAGGTATATCCCAACATCACAATAATCCCGACCAGTGCGACCAGGTTGATGATTCCTCTGAACAGATGTACTTTTTCTTTTTTTCTCCATGCTATCAGGATCAAAATAAGGAAGAAAATCACCAGAATTGTCGGGACAGCACAGACACGGACATAATCCCATATCATATCCGTATTTGTACCGTCTAAAGGTGCTGTCAGATGATACACCAGTTCATCCATCGACAAATTCGTCCATGTTGCAAACATCCATCTTACACTTAATGCCAGGAGTACACTAAGTCCGGCTATAAAAACAGTCAGTATTTCACCCACCCAGTATAAAATCTTCAATAGAATCTCTTTCCATTTTGACGGCTGCTTTTCTCCCATTTTTCTTTTCCGCCTTTTTTCCCTTCTTTTTGAACTATTATTTTGCATTCCCGTTCTCTTTTCTTTAGTTTTTCTTAATTTTTACTTAATTTTCACACACTATCCGCCATTATAACATATTTTTGAACATTTGCACTATTTTTTTGGAAAGTTTGTTTTTGGAAAGTTCACAGATATAACAAGAAGAGAGCCATGAAAAAATGAGAAAAGTTTCATTTTTTCACAGCTCTCTCTGATTTTTTATTCAATCCTGCTAATTCAAGGATTCTCCGTCTTTCAATGTGCCACCCTCTTCAACAACATTTGCCAGATCTATAATCTCCTGAACAACATCTTCATCCGGATCCATGATAAATAACGGTGTATCTCCACTGGAATAACAATATCCTTTATCATTTGTTCCCGTAGCGGCAACTGACTGGATCGTCCATGTCGCATTCTTATTCAGTTGATACTTGATCAGTGAATTAATCTGTGCTTGGGATAAATTAGTCTCCACTTCACTGCTTACCTGATTCATGATCGTACCGGCTTTCAGAAGCATGGTCGGGGAAAGACACTTTCTGAGCATCGCGGTCAGAACTGCCTGCTGGTTCTTTCCTCTCTGATTATCTCCATCTGCAAGTGCATGACGTTCTCTTGAGAATGCCAGTGCCTGTTCGCCATTCAGATGATTCCACCCCTCCTGAACATCCACAATACAACCGGACTCTGTTCCCGTCTGGAATGCAAGTTCTGAATATACATCAACTCCACCCAACGTATCTACAATATCAATCAGGGACGTGAAGTTCAGTCTTGCATAATAGTTAATATCTGTCTCATATAACTCACCCAAGGTACGCATAGAGGCATCTATACCGTAAATTCCGGCATGTGTCAATTTATCTTTCTGTCCACCGGAAACTCCAGGAATCGGAACATAATAATCTCTCGGAGTCGTTACAAGCAGAATCTGATAGGTCTTTGGATTTACAACTGCGATCAGATTCACATCACTCCGGCTCGTCTCACTCACTTCACCATAGGTATCAATTCCACTGATATAAATGGTAAATGGTTCCTTGGTAATACTGTCATCTGTAGCACCCGAATTTCCAAAATCAAGCTGTACACGGATATCAAATGTATACAGGATCTTTATCTTCTTACTGAAATCCGTCACATTTTCTTCCATCAGACTGGTGTATGCTCCATTATAAATAATAGCATCCACTTCCTCATCCAGAAGCTGCTGTGCCTGAGTCTGTACTGAATCACACTCTGTTGTCTGTATCTCCGAACCAATCTGCTTCTGAATATCAGATACTGCTGCCTGCATATTGTCAGATCCCTTGCTAAACTGAACACCAAACGTATAATCAGCCGCATCTTCCAGTGTCTCTGCCGGATCATCTGCCCTTACAGCAACGATCATCTTATCAACTTTATAATTTCCGCCGGTGATCCTGCTGATCATATCATTGGCTTCTGCCACATAATAAGATCCTATAAATAAGCAGAACGTTAATAATAAACTAAAAACTTTCCCAAACGTACCTTTCTTTCTTCTCGCAACCTGGGAATTTAAAGTAATACACCAGAAGAAAAAAAGTAATACCGCTACAAGAATGAGATATTTTAACGGAATCATTCCCAAAAGATTCAGTACAATCATCAAAGCAATACTTGCAATCGTCTGAATCACAATACATACCGTTCCAAACCGGTTTCTCTTTGATCTTTTTGACTCTTTCACTCTGCCTCTTCTGTTATGCGATGTATTTTTCGCTGTCTTTCGTTGTCTCTCCATCTTAGAATTCCTTCACCTATTCCTATTTAAACAACCGGGATGGATAAATTCCCCTGGAAATCAATCTCTGAATTGCTTCTGTTACCGTTGCTTTATCTTCCTGATAAGTCACACCAAACCACTGGTCATGAGACTTTAATACCCTGACTTCCAGTTGATGTTCACTCAGCAGCTCACCGATCAGGGTTGGCAACAGATACTCTGCTTTCAGATCCTCCGCTTCAGTCTTATTGAGGAAACTGTCAAACCTGCTCTTCAGAACTTCAAAGAACTCCGAAGTCATCCCCCACATATTCATGGAAACAGTTGCATCTGCATCAAGTTCTTTCACAATTCTTCCATCCGTCAGCACACCTGCTCCCTGTTCGGTTCTGGCGATATCATGCGTCTCTCTGATATCTGTAAGCATTCCGTTTTCACTGACCCTGCATATTCCTCTTGTCACTGTCCCGTTGTCACTCAATGTATTCTTCAAAACAAAACTAACCATACAAATCTGCATTATATCAGTCGGGCTTTTCTTTGTCAAATATTCAAAAGCTTCTCTGTATGCCTCTTTTCCATAATAATCATCTGCATTGATCACCAGAAACGGAGAATCAACCACCTCTTTGCAGCAAAGAATTGCCTGTCCTGTTCCCCATGGTTTCTTTCTCTCAGCAAACTTGTCCTGATATTGTTCAGGAATATCTTTTAATTCCTGATATGCATATGCCACTTCCACCTGCTTCTCGATCCGGTTGCCGATCACTTTTTTAAATTCTTCCTCAAGATCTTTACGGATGACAAATACCACTTTATCAAATCCGGCTTCCATCGCATCGTAAATCGAATAATCCATAATGATCTCACCATTAGGGCCTACCGGTGCAAGCTGCTTGATACCTCCGCCAAACCTGCTTCCCATTCCCGCAGCCATGATTACCAGAGTTGCCTGACTCATCTCCTTGTATCCTCTCTTTCTTTTCTCACTCTCCCAAACCATCCATAACCAGTTGAAGCATTGCTTTCAGTGCCTCTGCCTCATCTTCACCTTCGCAGATGATCTCGATCTCATCTCCGCTTTTAACGCATGCACCAAGCACGCTTAATACGCTTTTTGCATTTGCGGTGATCTCCTCATGGCGGAGTTCTTTGTGAACCGTTATCTTACTCTTGTACTGCATTGCTGTCTTGCAGAAAAGTCCCGCCGGTCTTAAATGCAGACCCGTCGGATTTTTAATTACAACTTTGCCGCTTACCATCCTGATTCTCCTATTCTATCTGACTTTTCTTATGACTTTTTTAACTTTCCCTTATTGTTCCTTAAATAAATCCTGACTTTCTGAACTGTCCTGTTCTTCCTTCTCTGTCAGCGTCAGTTTCACTACTGCTTTCTCGCTCAGGCTCACTCCTGTCGGCAGATCTACATCAACCGGAACATCATACGTTCCCGGCTTTGTAAAATTCTGCAGATTAACTGAAACCGCATTGCTCACATCCAATGCCTCCAGCAGTTTCGGACTTCCTCTGAACGTGAGGATCACTTCTGCATCCGGCTCATAAGAAACCTGAAGGGAATCTGACAGATTCCGGATTTTGATCGAAGCTACCATAAAATCAACTGTCCGGGTTCCATCTTCCTCGATGGTTGCCGTTGCCGTCACATTCTTAGCTGCATCGTCTACCAGTGAAACTCCTTCCGGAAGATACTTGCTGATATCAATCGTCTTCTCCACTTTCTCAGTAGCTCCCTGTATGTTCATTTCCGAACCCGGAACTGTGATCTCCGTTACATTCGCAAGAGCCGTACTTTTTCCACAGATCTGGACACTGGCAGGTTCACTGGTGCATCCCGTATAACGATATCCCTCTGCCGGCTCTCCTGACACACTGAACTGTACCGGAACGCTCTTTTTCTGAAGAACTTCCACATCCACGGTAATTCCCTCACTTCCAAGGTTATTACTCAACTGGCTCTGACTGATGACGTTCTCTGCCGCATCATAAAGCACCAGTTCTGCCTCTACTTCCGTATCTTTTGAAAGTCCGTCCACATTGATCTTTGCTTCTGCCTTTTTAATCTGACTGATCTTGGATTCTGCACCGGTAATCGTAATCTTTTCCGGATTCACCTTCATTTCACCGGTCATATATCCATCTCTCGGAACTCCTGTCGCACTGACTGATAGCGTAAATACGGCTTTTCCGGTCTTTTCTGTCTTGATCTGGATATTTCTCGGAGACGCTTCTGCTGACTGATATTCCCCACTGTGTGATGGAATCGTGATCTTGATCGGAATCAGTCCTGTATGGGCATCCATTTCTTTAATATCCGCTGTTGCCACAATCTCATCTGATGAAATCTGCTGAATAACAGAACGTTTCGCATAAACTACTACATTGACATTCTGCTCATCCAATACCGAATAAACTTCTCCGCCCTGCGTGATCACATCCTCATTCACAATCGTTACCGGAATATTTGCATACGTATTGCGTACAACCGGATTATCCACATTCGCCACAATCAGCCAGAGAAATGCAGCAAATACAAATGCAACTATTTTTAATGAAAGGTTTGTTGTCAGTTTATACTTCTTGATCATCTGTGCCATCCTTTCCTTATAGTGAATTTCTTCTTTTTAGGATCGGAATTTCTATATTGAATCTGGCTCAGTTCTTTTCTGAGTTCCTCTGCATTGATTCCCCTGGATAATCTGCCGCCGCTTGCAACTGAAACCAGTCCCGTCTCTTCCGATACTACGATCACCAGTGCATCACATACCTCACTCATACCCAGAGCTGCACGATGTCTCGTTCCAAGATCCTTACTGATTGTCATATTATCAGACAACGGCAGATAACAGGTTGCCGAAGTAATACGGTTTCCTCTGATGATCACGGCTCCGTCATGCAGTGGCGTATTATGTTCAAATATATTGATCAGCACCTGGGAAGACACTTTACAGTCAAGCTCAATTCCCGTCATTTCATATTCCGTCAACTGGATTGCCTGCTCTACGACGATCAAAGCACCCGTACAGACACTTCCCATCTCATAACACGCACGTACGATTCCTTCCATCGTCTCATCTGAGAACCGTTCATTTTCCCTGTTCTTATCAAAGGGATTAATATTACTGAACAGATTCTTTTCGCCAAGTTTCTCCAAAGCCCTTCTCAGTTCCGGCTGAAATACAACAACCGCCGCAACTGCCAGAACATTGATCGATGCCTTTGCCAGGTACAGGATCGTATTCATCTGAAAGATCCACGCTACAAGAATAAACGCACCAAGCATAAGGATGCCGCGTAACAGCATCCATGCTTTTGTATTCTTGATCCACAGCATGATCTCATACACGATCACTGTAATGATCAGAATTTCAATGATATCAATAATCTGTATATGTGGAAAATACATTCCATTTGTATAATTACTTATAAACGTTCTAATTCCAGCTAACATAAAAGTTACACCGCCTTACTTTTCTCCCGGTTACCGGTTCATTACGGCTGTCTCTTATTTGGATCGTTATCCAGTCCTAATTCCCGGCTCAGGCTCTGCGTAAGCAGGAGATCATCGGTTCTTCGTTTCACTTCTTCCCACTCCGTTTCCTGTTCCTCCTGCTCTCCCACATCTTTATCTTCTTTTTCCTGCGTATGCTCAGTAATATGCTTTACTGTCTTCTCCGGGGTTGCAACAACAACCTTTGGAACAGCCTTTACATAATAATAGTATTCGTCATCCTCAAACTGTACTCTCTCGGTTCTTGAATAATCCACCGAAAAGAAAACCAGTTCCAATACCAATCCAAGAAGGATTCCGATAACCGAACTCAGAATGATCGTTCCATAAGAAATATGAAGTCCTAATACCATATTTCCCGCTGTCGCAATGATTATGCATACCGCTCCCCCTGCAAAAGATGCAATCTTCCACGCATGATCCACCGCACGGCTGCGGATCAGATTCACAACCAGTACTCCGATCGCTACAGCCAGTACCATCAGCCACATCTCTTTTCCAGCAATCACCTGCTTTGCAAAATTCATCAGACCATTTGTCAACCCATCTGTCTCTTTTAATGCCGTAGCTGATCCCTTAACAAAATGAAGCATATAATAAGATATCACTCCACAGGATGCAGGTACAACCCACACCGGAGTTCCAAGAAGTCCAAACAGAACCGGTATGATAAATGGAATCTTCAACACACATGCCAATGCACTCACCAGGATCAGCCACGCTTTTTCTGGTGTAAATCTGAAATAAAAAAGATACATCAGAAGGAAAATAACGGCTGATACGATTGCAATCGGCAATGACAATGTATAAAAATGTACCAGGATCAATGCCGTAGCCGCAAGTACCATAATAATCACAGGGAAAAAAGTGCAGATAACTGCAAGCCCTAATGTGCAGAAAATGGATGCGGCGTTCTTCATAAATCCAACATTGGAATTGATCTGCCAGAACACAAACAGTCCCAGCAGAAACTGTGCCGCCTTCTGGATATAAATAGAATAGGAAGCATAAATCTGCTTCAACCGTTCTCTTAATACAAGTATACTACTCATGCTCTGCTTTTCTCCTTTTGCTCACCTTTTCCAGTTTTACCAAACCTCTATAATAACTTCTTACATTCTCTTTTGCTTTCTGATGCTTCTTTTTATAAAAAGATCCAGCCCCGATTCCATACAAAATCAGTAACGCAAGATAGACTCCTACCACGATCACACCCAGCAATACCAGCTTTATAAACGTAAGATCCTCTAATAACGTATCTGATGCACATACTGCAAATAATGCTGCTGCCAGTCCATATCCGATTGTGATCCCGATCAGCGTAATCCATTTTTTCAGGCTCGCATAATCCTTTTTAAAATATCCACTGATCTGTATATCCTTTTCTATCCCCTTTTTTTCGCAAATCGCAAGTTTCGTCATCAGACGTATCCTGTTCTCATCCAACATATCCGCGTCCATGCCCTCTCTTAAATAATTCCGTTCTTTTCTTAATTATATTTGATGCCAGGGTCAAAAGGTCTGACACCACGTGTGCTCGCACACTAGTGGTAGAATGACCTTGTGACCCGCCCCAATATGAGCATAAAAGTGGGGCGTAAGCACCACGATATGCGAATGTTGGGTAGGATTGTGGGAGCACGTAGTGCGTAACAATCCGTAGGTATCATAGTCAGGGGCTTTTGACCCTGGCATCTTATATTTTAGTATATCATATACCTATCTTTCTTGTCCAATGCTTACCGTTAAAAAGTAGACATTTTGAACACCTGCTCTTTTTAATATTCCTGCAGCATGTTCCATCGTACTTCCTGATGTATAAATGTCGTCAATCAGCAGGATATTTTCAGGAAAATCGCTGCTGCTCCTCACTGCAAATGCTCCCTGCAGTACTTCCATCCGCTCTTTTCTGTCAAACAGCTTCAGTGGGCGGGTATTCCTGATCCTCAGCAGCCGATCCGTACACACCGCAAGCCCGGTTCTCTTTCCCAGTTCACGTGCCAGGATTTCCGCCTGATTATAGCCTCTTTTTCTTTTCCTTTTCCAGTGAAGCGGAATTGGCAGGATCAGCCCAATCTTCCACTCTTTCAGTTTCTTTTCATATTTTTCCGCCAGTTTTTCCGAAAAGACTAATCCATAACATCGTTTATTATGATACTTAAACCGGTATAATGCATCCGATACCGGTTTCTGATGCAGCCAGAGGCTCCTTCCCTGTGTGATATAAGATTTCCTTTTTGCACAGTCCTCACAATATTCTGCCACTTCATCTTTCAGCATTTTCCCGCAACGCATGCAACGTGGTTCTCTGATCCATATCATTTTCTTTTCACAACGGCAGCAGATACTCTCTCCGACTTTTCCGCAAAAAATACATCGTCCGGGATAGAGCAGATTCAGAATCACTGCCTTTACTTTTTTCCCGCTCTTTTTCAGAACTCTCCGATACGTTCTGCAAGACTGGTATATCTTTCCTGTTCGCTTTTGTTCCTGATCATTTCTTGAAATGTTGTATCACTCCCTATAATTGTAAGACATTTCTTGGCTCTCGTAACAGCAGTATACAGAAGATTTCTGTTATATAATAATTTAGGCCCCGGCAAAAGAGGAAGAATCACTGCCGGATATTCACTTCCCTGGGATTTATGTACTGTGATCGCATATGCCAGTTCCAGCTCATCCACCATGTCAAATCCATATTTCACTTTTCTTCCTTCATCATACTCTACTTCTACCGTTTCTTTGTACTCATTGATTTCTGAGATCACACCCATGTCACCGTTGAAAACACCCATTCCTTTATCTACCGTCAGACCAAACCTGGTACAGATTTCCCATTCCAGTTGATAATTATTCTTTATCTGCATCACTTTGTCTCCTTCACGGAACAGCCTTCCGTTAATCTCCCGTTCCGTCTTTTTTTCGTCTGCCGGGTTCAGGTATTTCTGAAGGATCACATTCATTCGTTCTACTCCCAGAAGACCTTTTCTTGTCGGTGTCATCACCTGGATCTCATTGGGATGTGCCTGCACATATTGCGGCAGTTTTCTCTGGATTAATGCAATGATTCCCCCTATGATCGTATCTGCCTCATCACATTTGACAAAGAAAAAATCTCTGCTCTTTTTATTTAATTCTACCGGTTCTCCTGCATTGATCTTATGTGCATTCATGATAATATCACTCTCTCCTGCCTGCCGGAAAATCTTTGTCAGCGTCACAACATGAAATCGTTCTGAAGAAATAATATCTTTCAGAACACTTCCCGGTCCGACGGATGGGAGCTGATCCACATCTCCTACCAGGATCAGTCTTGTTCCCTGTACTACTGCAGACAATAATGCATGCATCAGATTCAGATCCACCATAGACATTTCATCTATAATGATCACATCTGCCTCCAGTGGATTCTCCCGATTTCTCAAAAATCCGCCTGTACTCTCCTCCTCTGGATTTCCATTCACTTCCAGCAGTCTGTGGATCGTCTGTGCCTCATATCCGGTTGCCTCAGTCATACGCTTTGCCGCACGTCCCGTCGGAGCCGCCAGAAGAATGCTCAATCCCTCGCTCTCGAAAAACTGGATCATTGTATTGATCGTCGTAGTCTTTCCTGTTCCCGGACCTCCGGTCAGGATCAGAAGTCCATGCTTGATCGACTCGATCACCGCTTTATGCTGCAGCGGATCAAGTTCTATCTTTTCCTTTTCTTCCACAGCTCTCAGTCTTTTTTCCATCATATCTTCTGGCATCTGGCAATCAATATCAAGATCGTTGAGCATTTTTGCCGTATTCAGTTCCATATAATAATAATGTGCAGGATAGACAATCACTTTTCCGTCTTTCTCTTTCATCACGGTCTTCCGCTCCATGCACAGATCCATAATATACTTTTCAATATCTTCTATTTCAATTCCAAGCAGAACCTTTGCCCTGCGTAAAAGTAATTCTTCAGGCAGATAGATATGCCCCTCTGCAACTGCCTGCTGCAAAATGTAAAACAATCCACTCCGGATCCTGTAATCTGAATCCGTATGAATCCCGATTCTTGCCGCGATCTCATCTGCGGTTCTGAATCCGACTCCCTCGATATCATCTGCAAGCCGATACGGATTTTCCTCCAGAATTTGATGCACCTTCATTCCATACCGTTGATAGATCTTTGCTGCAAGCTTGGTCGAAATTCCATATTTTTGCAGATAGATCATGGATTTTCTCATATCCTTTTTTTCTTCCATCTGCGAAGCGATCTCCATCGCCTTCCGTTCACTGATTCCCTTGATCTCTGCGAGCCGTTCCGGTTCTTCTTCTATAATACGGAATGTATCCTCCCTGAACTTTTTTACGATCCTTGAAGCCATGGTCTGACCGATTCCCTTAATCGCACCAGATCCAAGATAACGTTCGATGGAAACCAGATCTTCCGGTTCTTTCACGCGATATGCCGAAACTTTTAACTGATTGCCATATACGCTGTGATTCACGTATTCTCCTTCTAATTCCAACATTTCTCCTTCTGTGATGAAATTCAGATTCCCCACACACGTTACTTCTCCGTCTTCATTTTCCAAATGAAATACCGTATATCCATTTTCCTCATTCCGAAACACGATGTGCTCTACATATCCTGTTACTTTTTCCACGTCCGTTCCTTTTCTCCTTTTCCATTCAATAACAAAAAAGGAGTGCAGTATCTGTCCACACCCCTCACTCAAAGCAGCTTTTCTACTTAATAGTCTTTTCTGCCGCTCATAAATTCAACAAATTCTCCTGTTCCGATCGCCACTACCTTCATCGGATCTTCTGCTGTCATCGTATTGATCCCGGTCTTCTCTTCGATCAGTTCTTCCAGTCCACGAAGAAGTGATCCGCCTCCGGTCAGCACGATTCCACGATCAAGAATATCGGCAGAAAGTTCCGGAGGTGTCTGCTCCAATACTGATACGACTGCCTCTACAATCTGACCCGTACACTCTCTTAATGCCTCTTCCGTCTCAGATGAAGTTACCGTTACCGTCTTCGGAAGTCCGGTTACCAGATTTCTTCCGCGTACTTCCATTTTTTCTTCCTCGGCAAGCGGATACGTTGTACCGATCTTAATCTTAATATCCTCGGCTGTTCTCTCTCCGATCAGAAGATTATGCTTCTTCCTCATATAACGGACAATGGCTTCATCAAAATCATCTCCTGCCACTTTGATTGATGTATTGACGACTGTTCCTCCCAAAGAGATCACGGCAATATCTGCCGTTCCACCTCCGATATCTACGATCATATTGCCGCATGGCTTGGAAATATCAATCCCCGCACCGATTGCTGCTGCTACCGGTTCTTCAATCAGATGTACTTCTCTTGCTCCCGCAGCAAAAGTTGCTTCTTCTACTGCTTTCTTCTCCACCTCTGTCACACCGCTCGGCACACAGATACTGATCCTCGGCTTTTTGAACAGACGCTTTCCCAATGCTTTCTGCACAAAATATTTGATCATCTTCTCTGTCACTGTATAATCAGAGATAACTCCCTGACGAAGTGGTCTCACTGCAACAATATTCCCCGGTGTGCGTCCAAGCATCAGCCTTGCATCTTCTCCGATGGCTTTGATCACATTTGAATCCCGGTCAAATGCAACTACCGATGGTTCTTTCAGCACAACCCCTTTTCCTTTTACATAAACCAGTACACTGGCCGTTCCTAAATCTATACCAAGATCTACTGACATAATTTAATCTCCCTTCTAAAACGCTTTTTACTTTTTATCATTCAAGTGTCCTTTTCCCCTGAAGGGTCTTATTCCGTACCACCTAGTATAATAAATTTTTTCAAAAATTGGTAGTCATTTTTTGCATATATTTTGGACTTTTTTTTCTTTTAATTTCGTCTTTATTTTTCTTTAGAATTGCATCAAGGTATTTTCCAGTGTAGGATCTGCTATTTTTTGCCACCTCTTCCGGTGTTCCGTATGCTACAACGGTTCCACCACGGTCTCCGCCCTCCGGTCCGATATCTATAATATAGTCCGCAGTCTTTATCACATCCAGATTATGTTCAATTACGATCACTGTATTTCCTTCCTCTGTCAGTCTGCGTAATATCTCTGTCAGTTTATGAACATCCGCAAAATGTAACCCTGTTGTCGGCTCGTCTAAAATATAAACCGTTCTTCCGGTACTGCGTTTACTCAGCTCGGATGCAAGTTTGATCCTCTGTGCCTCTCCTCCCGATAACTCCGTGGATGGCTGACCCAGACGGATATACGAAAGTCCCACATCATTCAGCGTTTCCATCTTTCTCCGGATCGACGGTACATGTGCAAAAAATTCTACCGCTTCTTCCACCGTCATATTTAGGACATCATAAATACTCTTTCCTTTATATTTTACCTCCAGCGTTTCCCGGTTGTACCGCTTACCCCCGCACACCTCACAAGGCACATAGACATCCGGCAGGAAATGCATTTCAATCTTCAGGATTCCATCCCCTGCACAGGCTTCACATCGTCCGCCTTTTACATTGAAACTGAATCTTCCTTTTTTATATCCTCTTGCCTTCGCATCCGGTGTAGACGCAAAAAGATCACGGATCAGGTCAAATACACCGGTGTAAGTTGCCGGATTGGAACGTGGCGTGCGTCCGATCGGTGACTGATCTATATTGATCACCTTGTCAAACTGCTCCAGTCCTTCTATCTTTTTATGCTTACCCGGAATCGTTCTGGCACGATTCAGTTCTCTTGCCAGCTTTTTATAAAGGATCTCATTCACCAGCGAACTTTTTCCTGAACCTGATACTCCCGTCACACAGGTCAGTACACCGACCGGAAAACTGACATTGATCTTCTTCAGATTATTTTCCTCTGCACCAATCACCTTTAACCATCCTTTTGGCTCTTTTCTTTCCGTCGGAACCGGAATCTTAATCTTACCGCTGAGATAAGCTCCTGTTATAGAAGCCGGATTTTTCATGATTTCCTGTGCATTTCCTGTGGCAACAACCTGTCCGCCATGTTCTCCGGCTCCCGGTCCAATATCTACAATATAGTCTGCTGCCAGCATAGTATCCTCGTCATGTTCTACCACGATCAGAGAATTTCCCAGATCCCGCAAATGCTTCAATGTCGCAAGAAGCTTATCATTATCTCTCTGATGCAGTCCAATGCTTGGTTCATCAAGGATATAAGCAACTCCAACCAGTCCTGAACCGATCTGGGTCGCCAGACGGATACGTTGTGCTTCACCCCCCGACAAAGTTCCTGTTGCCCTCGCCAGCGTCAGATAATCCAGTCCTACATCCATCAGAAACTGAATCCTTGCACGGATCTCTTTCAGGATCTGACCACCGATCATCTGCTGCGTCTCCGTCAAATGCAGTTCCTGAAGAAATTTCTGAAGCTTCTCTATAGAAAGGGCTGTGACCTCTGAAATATTTTTTTCACCTATGGTTACTGCCAATGCACTTGCCTTTAACCGCTGACCACCACATGCCGAACATGGGGTGATATTCATGAAAGTCTCATATTCTGCTTTCATTGTCTCCGAACCGGTCTCACGATACCTGCGTTCCACATTCTTGATCAGGCCGTCAAATACGACATCATAAACGCCTTCTCCCCGCTGCCCTTTATAATACACTTTCACTTCTTTTCCATTGGTTCCATAGATCAGAACATCATGTACTTTTTTCGGGTAGTCCTGAAAAGGTGTATCCAGATCAAAATCATATTCCCTGCAAAGAGCCTGCAGGATTGCATTGGTAAAGCTGGTCTTATCCGCACAGGACTGCCAGCCAGGAACCGTGATTGCACCTTCATTGATACTCAGCGACGGATCCGGTATCATAAGTTCCTCCGAAAATTCCATCTTATATCCAAGTCCAAAACATTCAGGGCACGCTCCAAACGGATTATTAAATGAGAAACTTCTCGGCTCTATCTCTTCTATACTGATCCCACAATCAGGGCAGGAAAAACTTTGGCTGAAATTCATAGACTCTCCGCCGATTACATCTACGATCAGCAATCCTTCTGCCAGATGCAGCACATTTTCCACAGAATCTGTCAGCCTCTTCTCAATCCCCGGTTTAACTACAAGCCGATCCACAATGATCTCAATATTATGCTTGATATTCTTGTCCAGTGTGATCTCCTCTGACAGTTCATACAGATTTCCATCTACACGGACACGCACATAACCACTCTTCTTCGCTCTGTCCAATAATTTGGTGTGCGTTCCCTTTCTTCCCCTTACGACCGGAGCCAGAAGCTGGATCTTCGTCCGCTCCGGAAGTGCCATGATCTGATCCACCATCTGATCCACCGTCTGCTTTGCAATCTCACGTCCACATTTCGGGCAGTGAGGGATTCCTACCCTCGCATACAATAAACGGAAATAATCATAAATCTCCGTCACAGTTCCAACGGTAGAACGCGGGTTATGGTTCGTCGATTTCTGATCAATGGAAATTGCAGGTGAAAGACCTTCAATGCTCTCTACATCCGGTTTCTCCATCTGTCCTAAGAACTGTCTTGCATAAGAAGACAGTGACTCCATATATCTTCTCTGCCCCTCTGCATAAATCGTATCAAATGCAAGAGACGATTTTCCCGAACCACTCAGGCCCGTCAAAATAACCAGTTCATTCCTTGGAATATCCACATCGATATTCTTCAGATTATTTTCATTTGCTCCCCTGATCCTGATATACTGGCGGGCATCCATTTTCTTTGCCATTCTCTTTTCTCCTTATTTTCATGTCCATAGTTCAATAATATAGATGCCAGGGTCAAAAGGTCTAAGCCCACATGAGCTTGCTCATAGGTGGGTGAAAGACCTTAGGACCCGCCCCGATATGAGCATAAAAGTGGGATGATAATCCCACGATATGCGAATATTGGGTAGGATTGTGGGAGTGCGTAGCACGGAGCAATCCGTAGGCATCAAAGTCGGGGGCTTTTAACCCTGGCATCATTAAATTATTTATCCATATCATTCAACATCTTTTTCAGATCAATCAGCTTATCACGCAGCTCTGCTGCCACCTCGAAGTTCAGCTCTGCTGCCGCCTTCTTCATCTGTTTTTCCAAATCCCTGACCAGCTTCTCCAGTTCCTTGCGGCTCATAGATTCCGGATCTTTCTCCATCTTCAGTTCTTCTGCTGCCACCTTTTTGGAAATGCTGATCAGATCACGTACTGATTTCTGAATGGTCTTTGGCGTAATTCCATGCTCCTTATTATATTGCATCTGAATCTCACGACGTCTCTGTGTCTCATCAATCGCAAGCTGCATGGATTCGGTCATTGTATCTGCATACATGATAACATGCCCTTCCGAATTTCGTGCCGCACGTCCAATAGTCTGGATCAGAGACGTTTCCGAACGAAGGAAACCTTCTTTGTCGGCATCAAGGATCGCTACCAGTGTAATCTCCGGAATGTCTAGTCCTTCCCTTAACAGATTAATTCCTACAAGGACATCAAATACATCCAGTCTCATATCACGGATGATCTCGGTACGCTCAAGGGTATCAATATCAGAATGAAGATATTTCACACGGATACCAACCTCTCTCATATAATCCGTCAGATCTTCCGCCATCTTCTTTGTCAGAGTAGTGACCAAAACCTTATTTTTCTTTTCAATTTCTTTATTAATTTCACCTAAAAGATCATCAATCTGTCCTTCCACCGGACGGACTTCAACCTCAGGATCAAGAAGACCTGTCGGTCGGATTACCTGCTCTGCTCTGAGAAGTTCGTGATCCATCTCATACTGCCCAGGCGTTGCCGACACAAATAAGACCTGATTAATCTTACTTTCAAACTCTTCAAAATTCAGCGGACGGTTGTCCTTTGCCGACGGAAGACGAAATCCATAATCTACCAGCGTCTGCTTTCTTGACTGATCTCCATGATACATTCCTCCGATCTGCGGAACCGTCTTGTGTGACTCATCGATCATCATAATGAAATCGTCCGGGAAATAGTCAATCAGTGTATAAGGTGCCTGTCCCGGCTTTAATCCTGACAAATGCCGGGAATAATTCTCGATTCCGGAACAAAACCCTGTCTCTTTGAGCATCTCAATATCAAAATTCGTCCGCTCTGCGATACGCTGTGCCTCCAGCAGTTTATCATTCCGCTTAAACTCTTTCACCCGTTCTTCCAACTCTTCCTCAATATCTGCCACAGCACGCTTAATGTTCTCGCGGTCAACAACATAGTGAGAAGCCGGAAAGATTGCAATATGCTTCAGTTCATCCTTAACTTCGCCAGTCAGAATATCAATCTCTGAAATCCGGTCAATCTCATCCCCGAAAAATTCCACACGGATCGCCGTATCGCTCTCGTAAGCCGGAATGATCTCCAGCACATCTCCGCGCACCCGGAATGTACCACGGTGAAAATCCATATCATTGCGGTCATACTGGATCTCAATCAGTTTTGCCATCACCTCATCCCGGTCTTTAATCATTCCGGGACGAAGGGAGATCACCATGTTCTGATAATCCACCGGGTTACCCAATCCATAAATGCAGGAAACACTGGCAACGATGATCACATCTCTCCTCTCCATCAGTGCCATTGTAGCGGAAAGACGGAGCTTGTCAATTTCATCATTGATGGCTGAATCCTTGGCAATGTAAGTATCTGAAGATGGAACGTAGGCCTCCGGTTGGTAATAATCGTAGTAGGAGACAAAATACTCCACCGCGTTGTCAGGGAACATCTCCTTGAATTCTCCATACAACTGAGCTGCTAACGTCTTATTATGAGCGATGACAAGCGTCGGCTTCTGTAATTGCTGAATCACATTTGCCATCGTAAAAGTCTTTCCCGAACCCGTAACCCCTAGTAAAGTCTGGCATTGATTGCCTTCCTTGAACCCTTTCACAAGCTCTGCAATCGCCTGTGGCTGGTCTCCGGTTGGCTTATATGGGGCTTTTAATTTAAAAGCATGTCCGCCCTGCGAGCTGCTTTTATGAGCAAGTAGCTGACTATTGTCAGCGGATTGCGAATGTCCTTTTTCTGCATTCATGGTAAATCCCTCCATTCACGCTTATTGAACTGCTAATGTTCAATAAGATGTGACTTTCAATCGCATAAATGCGATTGAAAAAGTTCTGTGAACTTTTTTATTACGATCATTATCATCCAAAAATTCGTATCCAGATTCGTAACGAAAATCTCATTTTTATAGTGAATAGATGTGTTTCTCACCTCGTTACGAATAAAAGTCACAAAATTCATATTTGCGGATAAAACAGCACTCGGAAATGCCTGCTGATACTAGGCTCCGGTTCTGTCATATTTTTACTGTTTGTTCTTGTAACAGTCCCTATTATATCAGACATTTTTTTGAAAGTATATAGATGAAGGCAAGAAAAAAGTACAAATGTTCGATTCTTATTTGTACTTTTCTCTCTTACTACTATTCTATTTTTTATCATGCTGCGTTGAAATATTCCTCCAGGATTAAGTCTATTTCAATCACTTCTGAATAATCATATTGCTGATCTTTCCGCTCTTTTGGAATAACTTCTTCAATAAATGGTTCCAATACATCCAGACAGTCTTCTATGATTTCCTGCGTATCTCCATAGACATCTACTGATATGATTTCCTTGGCATGTCCCAATAAATGCGAAACACCTTTTGAATTAAAGCGATATAAACTTGCTGACAAGCGGGAAACTAAACTCATACCTTGCAGATATTGACAAGCAGGCTGAGAAAATGTTTTCTCGGCTGGTAAATGAAATGGCGGAAAAGCAAGGTGTTACCGAACAGTTAAAGGCAACCAAGCCGATGTTGTGGGTTGGAAAAATGAACGCCGTTCGTAGCACCGCTATATTAAAAGACCAGAGGCTACTGTTTAACACATTTATTCAAAAACAATATGTTGAAACTTTATGCTTTTCAAAAGTACCTTTCACAGTATTCAAGAGACAGTTCTAAAAACTGCTTCAGCATATCGAGGTCACGGTACATACCGTGATTGCAGTTGGGAAATTCAAAATAATCATACTCTACACCGTTATCTTCTAATGCAGAAACCAATTTGTACTTTAACTCTCTCGGTACAAGATGATCTTTCAGTCCATATCCCAGTAATGTGGGAACAGAGTTTTCATTTACCAGCCTTGCGGGAGAAATCATATCGACATACTTCTCATATTCGCCGCTTTTAATAATTTCCTCTGTAATATTTACGCCTGTCATCATAGAAAGAAATTCAGCATCGGTATCGAGCTTGTTGACCTTTTTTAGTATATCCCAATCGCTCGGTTCAAAGTCAGCAGGTGCAGCAAGTTGAAACACAAATTTCACAGGAACGACGGAGGTTTCGGCACAGGTGTAGGCATAATTCATTGCAAGCGTTCCGCCTGCGGAAACACCGCAGGTTGCCATACCATCAAGGGTATAACCGAGTTCTTTGCACTTTTCGTTGATTGCGTTCACACACTCTTTTATTTCCGTGTTCATTCTCACAAGGCTTGCGTCCTCTTGAACAGTTTGAAGAGAGTAGTCAAGTGAAGCTGCAATATACCCCTTTGAAGCGTAATATTTGCACCAAACTTCTCCGTCCTCTTTTGCACCGGAATTAAAACTGCCACCGTGGATAAAAAGAATAAGCTGCTGTGCGTTTCCTATATCAAGGTTTGCAGGAACATACAAATCGTATTTATGTCCGTAATCATTTTCATAGTTTAAGTCGTTGTAAATCGTCCCTACGGTATCGTCCCATTTGACCTGCATCAGCCTCATAGGTGCCGAACCGAGCAAATTTACTCTGATTAAAGCACTGACGGTAAACACGATAACGAATAGTATACTCCAAAGTGTTATTTTTGTTCTTTTCTTCATACCGCCACCACCTTATATCAAATTGTCGAGCAATAATTCCCCGACAACGATGCCAAGTATGGCGGCAAAGATTATTACGGCAATGGTTATGCCAATATTGATGAATACTTTCTTTCTTTTCTTGTCCATACAATGTTCACGCTTTCATTATTATTTCACAGGCATATATTTATCAAGATATTCTTCCATTTTTTGATTATGCAGAAGAAATTCCTTGTTATCATTCTGCAAGCCGTGTCCGGAGTGCTCGCAAGCGATATATTCGTGCGGCACGTTGTGTTCCGTCAAAGCCTTATCAAGACGAACAGACGCTTCAAAGGATTGCACCTTGTCAAACTTGCCATACGCTAAAACAGACGGAACTGTGTTTTCGTCAATCCACAAAAGAGCGGAAATGTCCTTGATTGCTTCATCATATTCCGGTGTTCCAAACATATCGGGAGAAATCTCTTTGCCAGCCATCACGCTAAACAGTCCTGCGGCGGCAGCTCTGCTTTCTTCTGTTTCCTTGTCAAAGCCATAGCATTTCCAATCCTCCGGGTAGAAACTGGAAGGGCCGACAGCACCGAACACCATTTTCACAGGAACGGGAGAAGTTTCTTCATCACGATAGGCATAGAGCATTGCAAGACAATGACCTGCCGAACCGCCACCGATGGACATCTCATCGATATGATAGCCGAGTTTCTCCGCTTCTGCAATAACTGCGGGCATACTCTCTTTAATTTCCATTGACTGGGAATAAACGCTGGCTTCCGGGTGTGCTTCGTCACGCAAGGTGTAGTTAATTCCTGCCGCTATATAGCCTTTTGAACACAGCCATTTGAGAATTTGTTCGTCTCCGGATTTATCACCAGCAGTAAATCCGCCTGCGTGGAGATAAACCACCAATCCGTAGTTTTCTTTCGTATTATCTGCCGGGACATAGAGGTCGAATTTGTTAGCGTCCTTCTCTCCGTATGTAATATCCTTATAAACTGTGCCGACAGAATCGCTCCACTCCGCCGTAAAATCTTTTGTCCAGGACGGTTGGACAAACTTGCTTACCACGCCAATTATCAATGCAGCAATAAAAACACCGCTATAAATAAATGCCCACATAATCATTCGACCTTTCTTTGGCTTTTCATCTATCTTCTTTTCTTTCATCACAATATGTTGCCTCCAAACAAAGTGCCGCCCAATAAAAGGTTCATAAATCCTCGTACTGCCAATCTGCCAAGTACGATACCGGCAATGATGAGAACAAATATAATAATCAGCCTTTTGGGTATAAGTGTCATTTTTTCTTTCCTTTCCTTTGTTTATTGACTTTGCACAATTTTTGTGATATCTTTTCGATGATACATTTGTATCGCTGTTACAATTATATCTGCAAATTTTAATGCAGTCAATAGGAGGAGCAAAAATGATACAAAAGTCAAAAAGTGTATCACCGATGAGCAATGAAGGTAGAAATGCCTATGTGATTGAACATATAAATGAAGCACTTTTGGGTCTGCTTAAAGAAAAATCCCTTAATGAAATTTCCATAAGTGAGATATGCGAAACTGCCGGTGTCGGAAGAATGTCTTTTTACCGCAATTACGAAAGCAAAGAAGATGTAATAAAAAAACAACTCCTGCAACTGATACAGGAGTGGGAAAAGGATTATGAGGGTAAAAATGACCCAACCTATTTTTCCGAAAGCCTATTGCGACATTACTATAAGCACAAGGACTTTTATCTGCTTCTTTACAATCAGGGCTTATCCAATATGATTCTCGAAGCACTCCGAGTTTCAGTCAAGCTCGAGGAAGCGAATAACAATTTGGAAAGATATGCAAAGTCAATGATAGCCGGAATGATTTGGGGATGGGTTGACGAATGGATGCGTCAGGGTATGCCCGAAACGCCGGAGGAAATCGTTTTGCTTACCGCCCAACTTAATAAAGAGCAACCAAAACAATAATCAAAATATGTGAGGAAACCATTATGAAAATCGGATTGGTATTAGAAGGCGGTGCTATGCGTGGAATGTTCACCGCCGGTGTCTTAGACACATTTCTTGATAATGACATCAAGATGGATTCCGTGGTCGGTGTTTCCGCCGGAGCATTGTTCGGTGTAAACTATCTGTCAGGACAAAAAGGCAGAGTAATCCGCTATAACAAGAGGTTTAACAAAGACAAAAACTATATGGGATTTCACCCCTTGCTTCGTGAGGGTAATATTGTCAGCACAAAATATGCCTACGAAGATGTTCCGAAAACCCTTGACCCCTTTGATGATGAAGCGTACAAAAAGTCCAATGTTCCTTTTTATGCTGTGGTTACAAATGTTGCTACCGGAAACCCGGAATACATACAAATACACAGCGTATTTGAACAGATGGACACTTTAAGAGCGTCCGGCTCTATGCCCTTTGTTTCAAAGCCTGTGGCAATCGGTGACAAGAAATACCTTGACGGAGGAATTGCTGACAGTATTCCTTTTGAATGGCTTGCCGGTCAAGATTGTGACAAGCTGATTGTAATTCTTACTCGTGATATGGAATACCGAAAGAAACCAATGTCTCCGGTCTTAGTTAAGTTGTACGGACGAAAATACCCCAAAATTGCGGAGAGATTACTACAGCGTCACAATAACTATAATCGTGCCGTGGAAGAATTGAGAAAATGGGAAGCCGGTGGAAAAGCTATGGTGATTCGTCCTTCAAGCCCTATTGAAATCGGGAGAATTGAGAAAAATCCCGACAAACTGCAAGCGGTGTATGAGCTTGGAGCAAAAGACGGCAATGCCAATCTGCAAAAAATTAAAGACTTTATAAAATAAAATCGGAGGTTCCTTATTTCTCTCTTTGAGGAACAAGCTGATAGCACAAGCAAAATACACGGAAGCTGTTGATGAACTTATGATAAAGATAAGAAAATAGCACCGTAATGGCACAATATGCAAAACCGAGGGGTAAGGTACAAACACCCTGCCCCTCAAAGTATAGGCTCTAAAAATAGCTTTTTCTTCCTCATTTTCATCAAATGTTACAACAACTACCCCTCCCATTTTTATAAAAACCTTTCATATTCCAAATCTTACAAGCGTAATTTTTATCTATTATTACGTCTGTAAGATTTAAAGTCAAGTTTTTATTTCGTTGACAGACTAACCTTTTAAGATATATAATATTTTTATTACATTTGTAAGATTTGGAGGATATCACATGAGCAATCTGCCTCAAATTTCAGAAGCTGAATTTGAAGTTATGAAA
>ERZ791919.43-NODE-43-length-145037-cov-21.118760_pt1 | contig 145037 bp, 132 predicted proteins | sample MGYA00510137_ERZ791919 | MGnify/ENA primary metagenome ERZ791919 (study PRJEB30046, sample SAMN00792059) | human gut metagenome | study: EMG produced TPA metagenomics assembly of the A metagenome-wide association study of gut microbiota in type 2... | reverse complement strand
ATAGAAAAAAGTAGACATGCTCTTTTTTCATGTCTACTTTTAGGTTACCACTTCAGCGAATGCCAGTCTCTTTAGGTTTTTGTAAGAATGCACTTAATCCAGATACGCGGCGGTGATCTCGCCGGTATAATAGGTGTGCCAGTCTTTATCGGCATACCATTTGTCGGACAGAGCCTTGTCAAAATTTTCCGGCGCCATTTCGCGTTTTTCCACGATGCGGCATTCCAGATGCAGGCCGGCACCTTTGATAATAGGCACTTTAACGGTCTGGCCTTCAGCAGGGGTGAGTTCTGCCGCGGAGAATTTATCCATGTCACGTCCTGATTTACTGCCGCATAGTCCTAGGGCTTTACTGAAAGCAGCTGTCAGCGGAAAACTGACGGTAAATTCGTTATGAGCTTCGATCAGCTCGTGCGTATAGCGTGAGTGACGTACCATTACAGTGAAAACAGGTTTGCTCCAAATATTGCCCAGCGCTCCCCAGCCAATAGTCATCGTATTGTGTCTGCCTCCTGCGGCAGTATTAAGAAAAGCACCCTTCGCCAAAACCTTTAGAATAGTTTCCGCATGGTCGAAAGCGTTGATATTTTGCATAGTTATCACACTCCTTATATTACTATTATAATAGTTTTTGTGTGACAATGCTGTAAATTTGCGCAGGCGGTCTTATCAATGGATTTTCTCTTTAAATATGATATAATGCTCATAGCAAGCTGTTTTCCCTGATGGGCAGCAAATTGGATTTCTCTATCAGAGCTGTGTCAGCAGAAGTGGTTTTTATATACTTTTTCCCTGCCGATTAACATGACAGTAAAAGCTATTATATGATATAATATTAGGCGAGTTTTTAAATGTTACAAAGATATAGATTTATAAAATAGGAAGGTGAAAAAATGAAGGTCACGACCAAAGATGTAGAATACATCGCCCAGCTTTCCCGCTTGACTATTCCAGAAGGTGAAATGGAAAAATTCACGGAACAGTTCAATCAGATCCTCAATTATGCCGATATCCTGCAAAAGCTTGATACCGAAGGCATCGAGCCGACTCCGTATGTTCTGCCTATCAGCAATGCGTTCCGTGAGGACGTAGCTTTGCCCGGCGTTACGCAGGAGGAAGCGCTGAAAAATGCGCCGGCAGTCCATAATGGCGGCTTTAAAGTGCCCCGCGTTATCGAATAAGAGAGGGAGGAACTACTGTGGATCTTTACAAGAGCACTGCTCATGAATTGCATGATAAACTCGTTAATAAAGAAATCAGCTCCGTGGAACTGACCAAAGCCCTGTATGAGCGCATCGACGCTGTTGAGGACCAGGTCAGAGCCTATGTGACGCTGGATAAAGAAAACGCTTTGGCGCAGGCGGCCAAAGTCGATGCGAAAATCGCCGCCGGTGACACTATCGCGCCTTTGGCCGGTATTCCCGGCGCTATCAAGGACAACATTTGCACCAAAGGCCTGCTGACTACCTGCTCGTCTAAAATGCTTGCTAATGTTGTGCCTATTTATGATGCGCATGTTATCAAAAAGCTGCGTGCGGAGGATACTATTTTCCTCGGCAAAACGAATATGGACGAATTTGCGATGGGTTCTACTACCGAATCGTCTTATTTCCATGCTACGCATAATCCCTGGAATCTGGACCGTGTACCGGGCGGATCTTCCGGCGGCAGTGCCGCTGCTATCGCGGCCGGCGAAGCCATCTGGACTCTGGGTTCAGATACTGGCGGTTCCATTCGTCAGCCTGCTTCCTTTAACGGCTGTGTCGGTATCAAACCGACCTATGGACGTGTTTCCCGTTATGGTTGCGTGGCTTTTGCGTCTTCGCTCGACCAGATCGGGCCGATCACCCGCGACGTTACCGACGCCGCTACAGTGCTCAATACTATCTGCGGCAAGGACGAGCATGATTCTACCTCGCTGCCGGTGGAAGTGCCTGACTTTACCAAAGCTTTGCGTCAGGACGTTAAAGGCCTGCGTATCGGTCTGCCGAAAGAATATTACGGCGAAGGCCTGGACCCCAAAGTCCATGCCGAACTGAAAAAAGCGATCGCTCAATACGAAGCCATGGGCGCTGAGATCGTTGAGATTTCCCTGCCTCATACCGAATATGCGGTCATTACCTATTATATTATTGCTCCGGCGGAGGCTTCCGCTAATCTGGCCCGTTATGACGGCGTCCGTTACGGTTTCCGTGCGGCTAATGCCGCCAGCGCGCCCGAAATGACTACGCTCAGCCGTACAGAAGGCTTCGGCGCCGAAGTAAAACGCCGTATCATGCTCGGTACCTATGTTTTGAGCAGCGGCTATTACGATGCTTACTATAAAAAAGCCATGCAGGTGCGCACGCTTATCCGCCGCGACTTTGACAGCGCTTTTGAAAAATGCGACGTTATCCTGGCGCCGACATCTCCGGTCGTTGCTTATCCTATCGATGGTAAAATGGATCCCTTGTCCATCTATATGCTCGACGTTTACACCATTCCGGTCAATATGGCGGGCCTGCCGGGTATTTCCGTACCCTGCGGCTTCGCGGACGGTATGCCTGTGGGCATGCAGCTGATCGGTAAACCGCTGGACGAAGAAACCGTGCTGCGTGCAGCCTATACCTTTGAACAAGCCAACGAATACCACAAGGTACTGGCACCGTTAGGAGGTAACAAATAATGAAAAAATATACTACTGTTATCGGCCTGGAAGTCCATGCTGAGCTTAAAACAAATTCTAAAGCGTTCTGCTCCTGCTCGACTGAGTTCGGCGGCGAACCCAACACCCATGTCTGCCCGGTCTGCCTGGGTATGCCCGGTGCTTTGCCCGTGCTCAACAAACAGGTGGTGGAATTTGCGATCCGTGCGGGACTTGCTCTGAACTGCGATATCCAGAAATTCAATAAATTCGACCGTAAAAACTATTTTTATCCCGATCTGTCTAAAAACTATCAGATATCTCAATTCGATCAGCCTATTTGCTTGGGCGGCCATATCGACATTGAAGTGGAAGGCGGGAAAAAGCGTATCGGCGTGACCCGTATCCATATGGAAGAAGATGCCGGGAAGCTGAATCACAGCGGCGCTACGATCAGTACCTCTGACTCGTCGGCAGTAGATTACAACCGTGCCGGCGTACCTCTGATCGAGATCGTCTCCGAGCCCGATATGCGCAGCTCCGAAGAAGCCCGCGCCTACCTGGAGCAATTAAAAGCTATTTTGGAATATACCGATGTCTGCGACTGCAAAATGCAGGAAGGCAGTCTGCGCTGTGATGCCAATATCTCTGTCATGCCGGAAGGCGCTTCCGAGTTCGGCACCCGCGCCGAGATCAAAAACCTCAACTCCTTCCGCGCTTTAGTGCGCGCGATCGAGTACGAAGTCGAGCGTCAGATCGACCTTGTTGAAAGCGGCGGCCATGTTGTGCAGGAGACCCGTACCTGGGATGACGCACAGGGTATGACCTTGTCCATGCGCAGCAAAGAAGAAGCGCACGACTACCGTTATTTCCCGGAACCTGATCTGGTGCCGGTAGAATTAGACGACGCCTGGATCGAACGCGTTAAAAATGAACTGCCCGAGCTTCCTGCTCAGCGTCAGCAGCGGTTGATGACAGAAAATGGCCTGCCTGCTTATGATGCAGGCTTGATCGTTGCCACCAAAGCTATGGCCGACTACTTTGATGCTGCCTGCAAAAATGCCGGTGATGACAAAGCTGTAGCCAACTGGCTCTTGGGCGACGTTTCCGCCTATCTCAACAACGAAGGCATCGAAATCGACGCTTTCCCGATCAAACCGGAAAACCTGGGAGAAATGGTTGCACTGATCAAAGGCGGCGTGCTGTCCAGCAAGCTTGCTAAAAAAGTGTTTGCCGAAATGCTCAAAGCCGACAAATCTCCGAAAGTCCTCGTTAAAGAGTTGGGTCTGGAGCAGGTCAGTGACGAGGGCGCTATTGCCGCTATCGTTGATGAAGTGCTGGCCGAAAATCCGCAGTCTATTGCCGACTTTAAAGCTGGTAAAGACCGCGCTATCGGCTTCCTGGTCGGTCAGGTCATGAAAAAATCCCGCGGCAAAGCTAACCCGGGTATGGTCAATAAATTATTAGTAGAAAAAATGCAGTAAACGGCTGCTGATTTTAAATCCTGTAAATGGGGGTGTCGCAATGAATAAACCGTTTGTTTTTGTTGGTTCAGGCTTGGGCTATTTGTGGCTGCTTATCTGGACGACTGTCGTTTCTATTATTACTGTAGGCTTGTTTTTCCCTTGGGCCTATTCAGCGCAGCAGCGTTGGATCTGTGCTAATACCTACGTTGAAGGCAGACGGTTGCGTTTCGACGGCACCGGGTTGGGGTTCTTTTTTCAATGGCTGGTCATTATGCTTCTGACGGCTGTTACTTTTGGCATTTATGCTCCCTGGGGCTATTGCCAGTTTAAACGTTGGGAGACCCGTAATACAGTTTTTGATGATTAAAAGAAACTGCCTGCTGTAATAAACAATAAGTGAAAGCTCCGTCTTTTTGACGGAGCTTTTTTGTTGGTCAAATTTATTTATATTTATTAGAAAAATATTTAAAAACACAAATAAATATGCTTGCAGATATATAGAAAACATGATATTCTTTTAATAAGCAAAAGAATGTTAAATAATATAAAACGGCAAAACTGTCGAAAGGCAGTGACGCAAAGCTACAGGGTCTACTTCGTATAACGAAACGACAGCCAGTTGCCTGCAAGCAGAGTTAGTTTCTGTTTAGACAATTTTGATACCTGATCGTTATACGGTCGGGTATTTTTGTATGTAAAAGTAGGTTTTGGGAATATGTGAAGAAAGAAGAAGGTGCAGGATCATGTTGAAGCTGACGCAAAGGGAACGATTTCTTAGCAGAAAAATAGCCTGTTCGCTGCTTATGGCAGGTACAATATGTGTTTGTATATCTGGGGGGGACGCTTGGGCGTTTGAAACAGTAAAATTAACACAGGATACGATCTATAATGATATCAGCGAGATACCAACTGCTATTGAAATGAACGGACATAATATAACCAGCTATATTATGTTTGGTGATGGGACTGCAAACAGAGAGCTTTTAGGTACAAATAAAGAGAAACTTACTATATTGGGTGATGACACATATCAGTATGGGATAGGTGCTTATCATGGAGAAAATTCTAAAATAAATATTTCGAATATTAAAGAGATTGATATCAGTGGTGCATGGAAATCCAGTATTAACGGCAGTGCTTTGTATACTAATGCCAAAGGTGCTATCACTTTAAATAATATAGGAGTATTAAAAATTGAGAATAGTGTAGAAAGTGGTATAGGTATACATACTATGGCAGGTATAGTTAAGATACAGGCTGATAGTGTGATTATTGCAGGGAAAAAAGATGTTTTATATGATCGGGCTATTTTGGCGCAATTAAGTGGGAGTTCAGATGCATCTAATGACAAAGCTGCGAATGTGGATATTAACGCTGATAATATTGATTTTCATACATCGGGTATTGCAGTTGCTGCGGTTAATTGGAATGAAGCGGTTTCAAATAACTTTGTAGAAGTAAATTTAAAAGCAAAAAATATTTCTATTATTTCAGATAATTCAACTGGTTTATCTTCTTATAGTTATAATTTTAATGAACAAAATGATAATATGACTGGTAAAACATCAATCATTTTAGATGCAACTGAATTTGTGACTATTAAAGGAGCCAAAAATGCTGTTTATACAACTAACGGTAGAAATTTAGGTGATGCATTGATAAGCATTGATGCAGGGAAAGATATTAGTATTGCAGGCAATACTAATGCACTGTACTCCGGTTTCAATGCTCTGGTAAAAATCAATGACAGGGGCACGGCGAAAGTCAGCCTTACCGGTAATGTCGTTGCTGAAAATGGCGGACAGATAATTGTCAAAAATGCTGATCAGATTGGTGCTTTAAAATTTGACGGCGGTATATATAATGGCAACAATATTAGTATAAAGTATTCTGCGCCTACTCTTGACGACTGTACGGCCGTTTATGTTGCCAATAACGGTTCGGCGGTATTCGATGGTGATAAAACGGAAATAATTATCAATTCACAGTCTGAAAATGATCCACGTGGTGTTTGGGTTACCAGTGGTGGTAAAGTAGAATTCAACGCTAAAGAAACTGTAATAGATGTTACTGGTGTAGGCGGTTCTTCAAAATGGGGATTTGGGTTATTGCTTAATGGCGATGAAGGCGGATCAGCTGTTTTCAATGGGCAAAATGTCGCGATTAAAAACTATCAGGATCACTATACATCTCAAACGGTAACGGCTAGAGCTGGTTCGGAGATTACTTTTAATAATACTGGCAATGTGCTTATTAGTGCTAAAAGTCCTTTCGGCGTAACTGCTGTTGATAATCAGGGTAATCTTACTTTTAATAATAGCGGTAATGTTGATATTGTTGGCACAATAGTTCCTGGTAATAAGTCGGCTCAGACTAATGTAGTGGGTATTCAGTCGGGGAGCAGCGGAGCAGAGACAGTAGTTACTGATAAAGTAAAGGATTTTAATATTACTTTGTCGGGAGCTGGTGTGGATAATGATGGTACAAGTTATTCTACCGGAACTTATGGCATCATTCTTGATAAAGATGTTAAGGCTCTGATTAATTCTGCAGCCATTAATATAAAAATGAATGTTGCTGATAATGTTGAAGATATATCGCCTGGAGATCATACTACTGAGGAAGCCTATGGTATAGATCCGGATGGAGGGTATATTGCAGTAGGAAGTGGTACTGTTACTAATATTAACATTCAGAAAGGGGTAGGTGCTGCGTATGCAGTAAATGCGGCTTCAGCTACTTCTATTGTAGAGTTATTAGGTGATACGACTATTGTTGCGTCAGGAAAAACTGCTTCTTATGCGCTGCATGCTGCAGACGGAGGGCAGATCACTGTCGGCAGTATGGGCAAAAACGTTCATTTGATGGGGAATATTGTTGCTGAAGCTAACGGTATAATCAATATTAACGGTAAAATTAATACTGTTAACGGCAGTATTAAAGCGGTTGACGGTGGGATCATCAGTATGAATGGCACCAGTGATGCTGTTTATAATAATATCGATATCAACAGCTTTGTTACTAAAGGTACGGATAGTAATGGTAAAGTTAATTTCAGCGGTGGCACTATGAATTTTGGTACGCTGGTCAATCAAAATTTAGCCGATAATTCTTTTGTAGCCTCCGGCGGCACTTTGAAAGCCGCTTCAAAAGATATTTTTACAAATGGCTTAACAGAAGCGGGCACTGCTATTGATAGTGGTGATGTATTGTCTGTAGTGAATAATGCTGTTAAATTTGAAAGTGGTAAACTGATCCTGAGCGATGAGAAATATAATTTGGCTTGGTTAAAGACAGCTAAAGCGGCACTCAATAACGCTGATAGCGGCACAATGGGACTAGTTGTTACCGGGACTTTAGTCACTACTGACGGTGAAATCCAAACAGAAGCAAGTGCCAGTGATTTGGCTGAAACAGGTGCTGTTCATGCAGGTGTGACAGGTAAAGTAGATACTAATGATGTAACAATCGGCAGTAGCGGTCTTGAAAATCTGGGCGTCAAAGATTTGGCTCTTGGCGGTTCAGCTGCAGATGCAAGCAAAGTAACTGTAGGTGATGGTAAAGAATTGACTTTGGTTGGCAGCGGCAGCGAAAATGATGCCTTGGTAAAAACATCTGGTGGTACGGCGAAAACTAATGTTGCCGTTGCAGTTGGCGACGGCACTAATGCAGGTACTTTAAATCTTGGAGTCGCGGGAACGGCCAGCGGCGGCAATCTTAATGCGGCAGTTGCCATTGCCAATGATGACAGTAAAGTAAATGTCGATGCCGGAACTTTTAAGGTTAATGAAATCAGTGCTGATAAAGGCACGATCAGTGTAAACGAAGGTGCTGCACTCAAGACCAATAGTTTGACTGTTGGCTCATCAGGAAGTACGGTTAAGCTAAGCGGTACAGGCGCTTTAGAAGCCCAGAGTATGACTGTTAGTACAGGAACGATAGAAGTTACAGGTACGGCTAAAGCAGGGAATCTTACGGTAAATGACAGCAATGCAATAATTAGTGTCGGTACTGGTAACAGCGCGGGCAGTTTAGTTGCCGGTAATGCTGATCTCAACGGCGCGGCTGTAGTTTTAGACCCTGTATGGCAGGGTAATGATACGATTGGGAATGCTTCTAAGGCGGCATTAGCTTTTACAAATAATAATGTCAATGGATTGATGACAGTAGGGCGCAATTCGGTTTTGAGCCTGGGAACGGACGATACAGGTAAAGCCGAGCAGGCTTTTGCAGAATCTGAATTGACCTGGGGGGAAACTGGTGTGAGTGCGGCGTTATACATTGACCAGGCCCAGAAACTGCAAGTTCAGGGCGGCATATTGCTTGACGGCACTAAGACCGCCGCATCAGCGGAAGCTAATAAAGCAAGTTTTGCCGACGGCTCGCTGCTGATCGTTAACGGTTCTGGTATAGGAACAAGTGGAACTGCGGCGTTGACAGGTGGATCAGGTTCTACGCTTACAGTCAATCAGGGAGCCAAGCTGTACCTGACCAGTACTAATGCCGGAACTTATACGATCACCAAAGGTTTTGCCAATACTACGATCGATGGCTGGTCCTGGTCAGCCGATACTGCAGCTGTTGACGTCAGTGTAAATAAGCTTTCTGAAATCGAGAAAATCGAAAAAAATACTACTAGCGGTGATTTTACAGTAACTGTCAGGCAGACGGATATCCAAAAGAAATATGATGGCATCGCCTTGCCGCATATTCTGCAGGCTATGGATCAAAGCAGGACAGAATATGCCGGGATCAAATATCTAACTTATTTGGCTAATGACAATACGCTTGATAAAGAACAGTTTATCGCTGCTGTCAACGGTTTCGCCCAGGGCGCAGAAAACAGCGGCGCTGCCCACAGTGGTACTATGGCGGCTTTCACCATCGGAGATACTATCCAAAGCCGCATGTCGCTGGTGAGCGACGTTGCTGCCCCGCAGGGTGGCAAAGGTAAAGACACTGACGCTACCGATAACGGCAGCATTTGGGCGCAGTATATCCACAATAAAGATAAAGTCGATAATCTGGGTGGCATCAGCTACGACGGCCAGTACAACGGCGTTATCATCGGCGGTGATTTTGCTCCGACAGGTAAATATCACAGCGGCGTGGCATTTAGCTATGGCGATGGCAGCAGTACCGGCAGCGTTTCTAAAAACGATTTTGCTTTCTGGGGCTTCAGCTACTATGGCAGCATCAAAAACGACGATACTAACGTGATTTTTGACGCAGGCTACAGCAAAACTTCTAATGACATCAAAGGCTCAGTCGACATCGACAGCGATACCAAAGTTTTGACCCTGGGCGTAAAGGGCGAAAAACTTATCAATAACGGACACGGCACCAGCTATGTGCCTTATGCAGGCTTACGCTATCTGAACGTGGACAGCGGCAGTTATAACGGTACTATCGGCGGTGCAGTGGCTGCTAATTACAGCACCGATAAAGCTGATTTGTGGTTGTTGCCGGTAGGCATCAGCATCAGCCATGAAAGCGTTACTGCCGGAGGCTGGAAAGTGCGTCCGACAGCCGATATCGCTTATGTTTGGACTTTAGGTGATAAAAATACTGCGATGGATATTACCGTTCCGGGTGTAAATGCGACCGACAGACTTGGCTATGATATCATGGACAGCGGTTTCTTTGTCGGCAAACTGGGCCTGGAGGCTGAAAAAGGTGATTGGACTTATGGCTTAGGCTATGCCTGCCAGAAAGGCAGTCATGCTCAAAACAGCAAATTTATGCTCAATGTAACTTACAGCTTCTAAAAAACAACTTTTCAAAATCTCTTTTTCCTGTTCACCCTTTTGTGTCCCTGTGTGGAAAGCCTGCCTTTTATCGGCAGGCTTTCTGCTTTTGCTGCGGACGTTTATTTGTAGATGTCGGGTCATATTTTATATTCGCATGATTTATGGTAAAATAAAGATACAATCAAATGGCTTGAGCGTACGGTTTCTTGCATGCTGAGAACCGTTTTTTTATTTGGAGCTTGCCTGTTATGTTTTGAAAGAAGGAAAAGTAAATTGGGATCAGTCCATAATCAGCATTTTAGGCCGCGGCTGGCGATGTTTGCCGTGGGGATATTTTTAATGACTTTTGGTATCGCTCTGTCATGTAAGGCCGACTTGGGCACATCGCCGATTTCCAGTGTACCGTGGGTTATGAGTATGTTTTTACCTTTTAGTTTGGGTGATATTACGATCATGATGAACATTGTTATGATCCTGGCGCAGCCGCTCATTCTTAGGGCGCTTTATGTAAGGGAGCTGGTGGGCCAGCTGCTGACGACGCTGGCTTTTGGCTGCAGTATTGATTTTTCGATGGGTCTGTTGGACTGGTTTATACCGGGCAGTGCGCTGGAGCAATGGCTTGCTTGTCTTTTAAGCATCGTTGTCTTGGCTTTGGGTGTTTTTCTTGAGGTGCGCGCTAAAATCTTTTTAGTTGCGGGCGAAGGTGTGGTCAGTGTACTGGCCTTTGTTACTCAAAAAAAGTTCAGCCTGATCAAAAACTGTTTCGATATATCGCTGGTCATTTTGGCGATTATTATTTCCTGGCTGGAATTTGGTACATTACAAGGAGTTGGAGCTGGTACAGTAGTGGCCGCAGTTTTGGTAGGGCGGTTTGTACATTTATATGAAAGCAGGCTGCGCTTTTTCGATCGCTGGAAAGTAGAAGCTTAAGTGGCTGCAGCTTGATTTTCCTGTAAAATATTTTAAATTTTTTAGTTTCAAAATATTTGTCTTATCTGTAAAAAATATTTTAAGTGCTTGCCAAAAAAGCAGGAACGTAGTACAATGTGGTTAGCGAAAGCTAACCTAAGTGAATTTAAATTTATGGTGCAATAAAGCGTCTGCGGCAGAAGCCGTAATGACGCAGCGTGAACGAAAGCAGGTGTAAAAATGGCTGATTATATTATTGGCGGTATTTTAGTGGCTCTGGCAATTTTGGCACTGCGCAGCGTCTTCAAAAAAACATCTTCCGGCGGTTGTGCCGGCTGCAGCGGCTGTAATGGCTGCGGACCCAGCTGTCACGGACAGGATCAGGAAACTGCCTCCAAATAAGCGGTGGAATGGCAGACGCCTGCGGCATCGAAGCCTTGCAGATTATTGACAAATCATTTTAAAAAGCATATAATTTGACTATAAGGTCATTGGATTTTGTATCAGCCGCAGGCGCACGCAGACGTACGTGTCCTGCGTTTTTTTGTGAAGGTGGGTTTAGTTTTATGTATCATATCGACCGGGGCGCGTGGGCCGAGATCAATCTTGATGCCGTGGCGCATAATGTGCAGATCGCCAAAAGCAATCTTGATCCTCATACTAAGCTGTGTGCCGTTGTCAAGGCTGATGCTTACGGACATGGTGCGGTAGCCGTAGCTCGCGAAGCTGAAAAGAACGGCGCTGATTTTCTGGCCGTAGCGCTGCTGCAGGAAGGCCTGGAGCTGCGTGAAGCAGGCATCAGGCTGCCTATTTTAGTGCTGGGATCGCTGCAGCCGGGAGCTGCCAATGTTGTAGTGCAGTTTGATATCAGTCATGCCGTTTTTGACGAAGAGCGTTTATATGCTCTTAACGAAGCGGCTGTTAAATTGAATAAAAAAGCCAGGATCCATATCGCTATTGATACCGGTATGCATCGGATCGGCGTACATGTCCGTGATGCGGGTGAATTTGCGGCTAAGGCCGCGGCTCTGCCTGGCATTGAGATCGAAGGCGTGTTCTCGCATTTTGCAACGGCAGACGCTGATGACAAAGCCTATGCCGCGCATCAGTTTGAACGCTTCCAGGAAGCGCTGAAGCTGATCAGGGAGAAGGGTATCAGGGTACCGCTGGCGCATATCGCCAACAGTGCCGCTTTGACAGAGCTGCGTGAATATCAGATGGATATGGTGCGGCAGGGTATTACTTTGTATGGTTTGCATCCTGCGCATATGAGCGATTGTTATAAAGATTTTGAGCCTGTCATGACGGTCAAATCGACGGTAAGCTTTGTCAAAAGCCTGCCTGCCGGTGCGACTATCGGTTACGGGCGTACTTATACATTGAGCCGTCCCAGTGTTATTGCCACGGTGCCGGTCGGTTATGCCGACGGCGTCAACAGACGTCTTTCTAACGTGGGCTATATGCTGGTTGGCGGCGGCAGGGCTCCTATCGTGGGCCGTGTGTGTATGGATCAGGTGATGCTTGACGTTACCGACCTGCCTCCGGTCAAAGTGGGCGACGAAGTCACCGTTTTCGGCGGCAAAGATTTGCCGATGGAACTGGTTGCGCAGTGGGCAGGTACTATCTGCTACGAGCTGGTCTGCAGCGTCAGTCCGCGGATGCCGCGCCGTTATGTGCGTAACGAAAAGTGAGCCTGCTTTAAAAACGCTTTCCCTTATTTATGGCTGCTTTTGGCTTCGGCCGGGCAGCCGCTTTTTTATTTGTAAAGGCTGTAAATCAGGAGGGCGTTATTTTTATTTAGGCCGCTGCGGCGGCAATATGCTACAATAATAATATAAAAATCAGTAAGGAGTGTGACTTGACTATGAACGAACAGGAATGGCAGGCGTGTGTGAATCATGTGGCCGGCGGTGAATATCCGGTCCCCCGCGGTATGATCAGCAACTATAACGACTGGCGCTGCCGCTCGACGGTGGGGCGCGCTTTATATTGGATGGATGAGGTAGAAGCCGCGATGCATGTTCTGGCAACGATACTTGATGTGGAGCCTGATATGGAGGACGCACCGGAAATGGGCCTCAGCGAAGCTGAACATAAAGTGCTGTGCCTGCGGGATATAGCTGAAATCGTTTGGAAGCTGGCCCGTAATGAGGATGCCGCTTTGAATTATCTGGATCAGGCCTATGCATTGAGCCGGGCCTATAAACATCCCTTCCGCAGCGCTTCCCGCGGCGATATGTTTTATCGCCGGCTGGCTATCCTGCGTGAGGTAGGTAAAGAAGAGCAGGCCGTACAGGAAGCGGAAAAGATGCTGGAGCTGGAAGCTGAAAACGACGGTATCAATCCTTACCGTTATTTTGCCTATAAATTTTTAGCTGAGCATGAACATAACGATGGTGATGACGAAAAAGCGGCACAGCTGTTTGCGGAGGCTTTCAGGTATTATCCGGTCAGCGAAGCCGGTGAACGTGATCTGGCCAAAGCGGCAGCGGCTGAAACTGCTGCCGGCCGTTATAAGGCTTATGTATTTTGCAGCACGATTCAATACAAGCCCTGGGAAGAATTACCGCCTGCCATTATCAGGCGCGATCTGTGACGGAGGTTGCAGTATGAAAAAAGTAGTGTTATTAAGCGGCGGTATCGACAGCACCACCTGTCTGGCGCAGGCTGTGCAGGTCTGCGGTGCGGAAAATGTCACGGCGCTGTGTGTTTTTTACGGGCAGAAGCATAGCAGGGAAATGGCAGCAGCCCGTAAGGTTGCGGCTTATTATGGTGTACGTTTACTGGAGCAGGATATTGCCGGCATCATGTCCTATAGTAATTGCTCACTGCTGGCAGCCAGCAGTGAAGCCATTGAACATAAAAGCTACGCGCAGCAGCTGGCTGAGCATGGCGAAGGTACGGTAGCGACTTATGTACCGTTTCGCAATGGTCTTTTGATCAGCGCTGCTGCCGCTATTGCCATTTCATTGGGAGCTGATGCGATCTGTTATGGCGCTCATGCTGACGATGCTGCTGGACGGGCTTATCCTGATTGTACGCCGGAGTTCTATGCGGCTATGGATACTGCCATTTATGAAGGCAGCGGTAAATTGTGTCATCTGGAAGCACCGCTGCTGAATAAAAATAAAGCGCAGATAGTGGAGCTGGGACTGAAGCTGGGCGCTCCCTATCAATATACCTGGTCGTGCTATGAAGGCGGCGACAGGCCGTGCGGCGAATGCGGAACCTGTATCGACAGGGCCAATGCCTTTAAGGCTAACAGCGTGGATGATCCTGCTTTATAAGTAAAAACACACCCTTTTAAAGGGTGTGTTTTTATTTTACAGTACTTTTTCATAACAGTAAAACTGGTGTTCCATTTTACGGAACTGGATTTCGCCGCAGAACTTATAGCCATGCTTTAGAAATAACTGCTGGGCTTTTTCATTCAGGGCGTAGGTATCTGTTTTTAAATAACGCAGTCCCAGGCTGAGAGCGAGCGTTTCTGCCTGCTGCAGCAATTCAGAGCCAGTACCGCGGCCGCGCAGGTCCGGGTCAACTGCCATTCGATGCAGGACCAGAGCTTTTTCCGACGAAGACCAGCCGGCATCAGCATAAACAGCTGGTTCGATTTGATTGATGCAGATCAGGCCGCAGATCTGTCCTTCAGCTTCTGATACAAAAAGATCGCCTTGGGTGATGTCTGAGGCAAAATCCTGTTCAGTTGGATAAACCTCGTCCCACTGGTAGTTGCCGTAAGCGTGCATTTCCATGACCGTAGCCTGCACGATAGCCATGATCCGTGTTAAATCCTGCATAGTTGCCAAACGCAGCATCATTGCACCTCGATTCTTTGTTTTTGACCCTTTGTTTTTTGCCAGTGTGTTTCCAGATTGGCACACATTTTTTTGAACAGCCTGTTCAGTTCTTTGCGTTCTGACGCTGTAAAATTTTGCAGACACAACTGCAGGCTGGTGTTTTCTTCAGTGATGATTTGATCGTAGAGCAGGAGAGCTTTTTCTGTTGGGAAAAGCTGCCAGTGCCGCTGGTCTTCGCTGCTGCGCTGCCTGTTTATATAACCGGCAGCGGTCAATTTTTGGACAGCTTTGGCAGTCGTAGATTTATCGACTTTTAATAAGAGCGATAAATCGTTTTGATTGATACCCGTATTTTCGCAGATCCGGGTCAGAAAAATAAACTGTCCCCGTTGCAGCGCCAGTTCCTTAAAATGCAGATCGTGAAGATAGTGGATCGTGCGCGCCAGCGTGCCGATGTCACGCAGTAGGTCATTATGCAGTTTTGTCATAATATTCACCACCATATTAGTTGAACTTTCAACTAATATTATGACGTAAAAGGTTGAAAAATGCAAGCTAAATATATTATAAAAAATAATTTAATTGTTGGATTAAAACTTTCTCCACAATAAAAAGCAAAAGCTGTTAAAATATTGTTATTAATATTGGAAAATTTTGTTAATTGTGAGGTGTCTGTTTTGTTTTTAAAGAAACATTTTACGATAATAGGGTTGGCCTGTGTTTTGGCTGTGCCGACTGTCGATGCGGGGGCCGAAGGCTTTGCGATCAACGAGTGGTCAGCTGAAGGCGTGGCTATGGGCGGAGCGCGAATGTTTGCTGAGAATGACGCCGCCAATATTGCCTACAATCCGGCGTCGATCACCAAAGTGCGGGGCGAAGCTTTTAAACAGAGTGCGGTTTATATCAGCCCGCATGGCAAATATAAGGCTTATGACGATCAGGGAGTGTCTATTGACGAAGGTAAAAACGTCGTACATGCCGGTTGGGCTCCCGGCAATTACTATGTCAAACAGCTCAACGACAAAGACTGGATTGGTGTAGGGTTGTTCAGCCGTTTCGGTATGATCTCAGAATTTGAACGGGATTCTGCAGTTGCATCTAATGCTTTTTTCTCTCGCTTGAACGGCGCCAGCCTGACGCCGACCTATGCCCGCAAGTTTGATAACAAGTGGAGTGCGGCCGTGGGAGCGGAAGTCAATTATGTGGGTCTGGAACTGCAGAAAAATGCGTTGGGCATTATTCCTACACAAACAAAAGGAGAAAGCTGGGCCCTGGGCTGGAATGCGGCTGCCAATTATGCTTTTGATTCTAAAAATGAGATCGGACTGGTTTACCGCAGCAAAGTGACCCATACTATGGATGCAGATTTTAGAGGTTACAGCAGCGGCATTACAGGAAGTGATCATTTTACCAAAGCGCATGGCAAAGTTACTTTGCCGGATAGCTGGGCTATTGGTTACAACCATAAATTCGATGATCGGACCCGGGTAGAACTGAACGGTACTTATACCAAATGGAGTACTTATGATGCTTTGAATATTACTTTTGATGATAAATTTTTAGGTCAGTCTGGAAGTTATAGTCAGAAAAACTGGAGCAACGGCTGGCGTTATGCTTTGGGCGTAGAACATAAACTGAGTGACAAATATACCATCATGGGCGGTTATGCTTATGATGAATCGGTAATACCTTTTGACGGCGCCGATTTTATCGTGCCGACCGGTGCCCGCCGCACCTACAGTCTGGGCTTCCAGTACCACGATAAAAAACAGACACTTGCCATGACCTTGGGCTTTATCGATATTGATGGGTTGAGTATCAAAGGACATATGGGTGATACTTATGATACCGCCCGCAGCCATGATAACTATGCTAAAGTTGTCGGTATCAGCTATCAGCGTAATTTCTGATATAAACAGCTAAGCAAAAACCTCTGCCAACGCAGAGGTTTTTGTGATAGCAGCTTTGAAAATAAAAGAAGTTTGCTTGTAAATTGGATTTGACGTAAAATTTCAGCAGTATATAATCGATCTTAAAGGATGAGAGAAACGACAACAGAATATGGTATTTTTGCAAATCGTTAGAATAAAGGTGTGTATTTGTTCTTTATAGTTGCTGGAGCTGGTATGGATAGTGCAGGAATGAAAAGACGCTCTTACGAGCGTCTTTTTTATTAGCAGATAAATTTCTAGCATACGTCGTTTTTGACTATCCAACTTCATTTGGTATATAATGGAAACGGTTATTTATCTGCCGCTTGACGGATTAAAAGAAGCGAGGCGAACCTCATGGCAGTGATTTTTTATTTGAGTGGCACAGGTAACAGCCTGTATGCCGCTAAAAGTATCGCGCAGGAACTGGAGCAGTGCCGGCTGGAAGGCATTACCGGTTATTTAAAAGCGCCTTACGAGGTGCAGGACGAAGTTGTCGGTATCGTCTGCCCTGTTTATTGTATGGCGCTGCCGCCTGTAGTGGAGGCTTTTCTGCAGCAGGTGAAAATGGTGCCTCAGTATATCTTTTTAGTAGTGACTATGGGCGCGATGTCCGGACAGGCACTGGGTCAGGGGAAAGAGCTTTTAAAGCAGCGTGAGCTGCGGTTATCATATGGCGCTCAGGTGGCGCTGCCTGATAACAGTATCGTCTTTCCTTCGCCGCAGGCACGTCAGGAGAAGCTGTTGCGCAACGCTCCGGCTGAATTGGGACTGATCGCCCGTAATATCAAAAATAAGTATGATAATTATCAGCATCTGGATCGTGGTTTTTTGTGGAAGTATGGCGGTACAGCTGCCGGTATGTGGGTGCTGGATAAGATCAAGCAGTTCGGTAAGCTGAGCTGCGCTGATGATAAATGTGTCGGCTGCGGCATTTGTGCCGAGGTCTGCCCCGCGGGCAATATAACTATGGCAGCTGGTAAGCCTGCTTTTGGCAGCGAGTGTGTGCATTGCTTCGGTTGTGCGCACTGGTGTCCGCAGAATGCTATCAGCCTGGGACGTTTAAAACCCGATCAGAAAACTCGGTATAAGCACCCGGAGATTACGCCTGCCGAGCTGGCAGTACAGAAGGAAAGGAAAGATGAAATATGAAAACTTACGCTCCCGTAACGGAAGCAGTGCTGGACGCCTTAAAGACTATCGTCGGCGCTGAGTATGTTTTGACTGAGCCTGAAAAATTAGAGCAGTACCAGACTGACGAAGAAACTGATCCGCGCAAGTTCCATCTGCCGGAGGCGGTTGTTCTGCCGAAGGACGCGCAGGAGATCGCGGCTGTTATCAAGCTGGCCAATACATATGATGTGCCGGTTACTGTCCGCAGCGGCGGTACCAGTCTGGCAGGCGGCGCCATTCCTGTATGCGGTGGTATTGTCCTTTTAATGGAACGTTTGAACAAGATCATCGAGCTGAATGCCGAAGGTATGTATATGGAGGTTGAAGCCGGTGTGCGTACTGTCGATATTCAAAAATATGCCAATGAGGCGGGTTTTCTGTATGCAGGCGACCCCTGCAGCGCTGAAAGCTGTCTGATCGGCGGCAACATCGCCACTAATGCCGGTGGCAATAAAGCGGTGCGTTACGGTGTGACCCGTGACCAGGTTTACGCTGTCGAGGTCGTAACACCGACCGGTGAGATCGTAGAGCTGGGAGCACGTTTAAAGAAAAAATCGACCGGGTACTGTCTGGAACAGCTGATCATGGGCAGTGAGGGCACGCTGGGCATCATCACTAAGGCGACGCTCAAGCTGCAGCCGATACCGCCTTACAGATTTGATCTGCTGGCTGTGTTCAGCGATCCGGAGCAGGCCTTGGACGTAGTGCCGAAAATCATGCAGGCCGGCATTAATCCGACCAGTGTGGAGTATATGGATAATTCCTATGTGCGCGGTACGGCCGACTATCTGGAGTTTAAGGGAGCACCTCATTATGAGAACGGCATTTATGTTATCATCACAGTGGAGACCTTCAGCGAGGACGAGCTGGATCTGAAAATGGAGCAGCTGGATGAGTTGTGCAGTGCTGCCGGCGCTGTCGATGTGCTGGAAGCCGATGAACGTATTTGGGATATGCGCCGCAACTGTCAGGAGTCTGTACGTCTGATCAGTCTGGTTTCCCTGACGGACGACGTGGTAGTTCCTGTTAATGAGATTGCCGGTACGATCAAGTTTATTATGAAGATCGGCGAAAAATATCCTTTCCCGGTCAAGATCAACGCGCATATCGGCGACGGAAATCTGCATATCGTTTTATGCAAATGCGAATTGAGCGACGAAGAATGGGAAAACAAAGTGGAAGCTTTCCATAAAGAGGTTTATACTTATGCTTACAGTATCGGCGGACGTCTGGCCGGCGAGCATGGTATCGGCGCAAAAAAACTCAGAGAAATGGAAACATATACCCCGGCCGGTGAGCTGGCGATCATGCGCACGATCAAGGCGGCAATGGACCCGCAGCTGATTTTGAATCCGGGCAAGATCTTTGATCTGTAAGTTATTGAACTGCAGCGGCAGTATGCTGCGGAAAAGATAAAATCTTATTTTGCAGGACAGTAGAAAGGAATGGAAGTTATGAGTAAATACGAACCGGTCAGCGCAGAAGTGGTAGCAGCTCTGCAAACGGCTTTAGGCGCGGAGTATGTAAAGACCGATGCCGAAACCCTTGAGAAGTACAAAACTGACGAGGAAACTGATCCACGTTATCATCATCTGCCGGAGGTCGTAGTTTGGCCTGGCAGCACAGAAGAAGTTGCGGCGGTCATGAAAATCGCCAATCAATATAATGTGCCGGTAACACCCCGCAGTGCCGGGACCAGTGTTTCCTGTGGGGCGATCCCTGTTTATGGTGGTATCGTTCTGCTGTTGGAACGGATGGACAAAATCGAAGAGCTGAATACTGAAGGTATGTATATGGTTGTCGAGGCTGGCGCGCGTACAGTAGAAATTCAGGAAAAAGCCAATGCGGCCGGCTTCCTCTATGCAGGCGACCCCTGCAGCGCCGACAGCTGTCTGATCGGCGGTAATATTGCCACTAATGCAGGCGGTAATAAGGCTGTACGTTACGGCACTACCCGCGATCAGGTCTATGCGATTGAAGCAGTTACGCCTACCGGCGATATCGTTAATGTGGGTGCACGGCTGAAGAAAAAATCGACGGGCTATTGCCTGGAACAGCTGATCATGGGCAGTGAAGGTACTTTGGGCATTATTACTAAAGCCACTTTAAAGCTGCTGCCTCTGTGTCCGTATAAACTGGATCTGCTGGCGATCTTTACCGATTTGGATAAAGCTGTCGGTTTGGTGCCGAACCTGATCAAAGCGGGGTTGAATCCGACGAGCGTGGAGTTTATGGATAATGCGTTTGTACGCAGCTCCAGCGATTACTGTGAATTGAAGCTGCCTCATTATGAAGACGGTTTTTATGTTATTGTGACGGTAGAGACCTTTAATGAAGATGAGCTGGAAAGCAAAATGGAACAGCTGGACGAGATCTGCAGTGCCAGCGGCGCTACTGATGTTTTAGAGGCTGATGACCGTGTGTGGAAGCTCCGTCGCAACTGTCTGGAATCTACGCGCGTTTTGAGTCTAGTCAGCACTTCTGATGATCTTGTCGTACCAGTCGATCAAATCGCTAACTGTATCCGCCATCTGACCAAGGTTGCGGAAAATTACAGCTTTAAACTCTTTACGCTGGCTCATGCCGGAGACGGCAATCTGCATTTCCAGATTTTGAAAGGCGAGATGAGCGACGAGCAGTGGGAAGATGAAGTAAGCCGTTTCCATGCTGAAGCTTATCCTTATGTTTACAGTCTGGGCGGCCGTCTTTCCGGCGAGCATGGCATCGGAGCCAAGAAGGTCGAAGCCATGGAAAAATATACGGAGCCGGTAGAAATGAAAATGATGAAGGAAATCAAGCGTGCGCTTGATCCTAAAAATATTCTTAACCCGGGTAAGGTATTCAACGCCTGAAAACTGATAAAACCATCTGTACTTTAAGTACAGATGGTTTTTGCGTATTTGAGGTTCAATATAATTTTGAAATATTAATACCATTTTTTACGTTGTAATTTTTTAAGCGTAAAGATAGCAATCAATGCCATAACGCCAAGGCAGAGCGGATAGCCCCATTGGGATTTCAGTTCCGGCATATACTGGAAATTCATGGCAAAAATACTGCTGATACAAATCAGCGGCAGGAAAATGACTGCCACTGTAGTCAGCGTAGCCTGAATATCAGCGCTGCGTTCAGCAGCGGCATTGACGCAGAGCCGCTCCAGAGAAGTCAGTAATTCTTCGGCGACCGATAAGGTAAGTACGGCACCTTCCAGTTTGATCGTCAAAAGTTCGGGGGCATTATCGCTGCCGATAACTAAAGGCGGGTCCTGACGCAAGGCGCGGCTGACGATGCGGCGCATCGGATAGACCGCCTGTTTGGCAGTGACCAGGCTGCGGCGCAGACGCAGCAGTTCTTTGGGATCCGGATGTTCATACTGTTCGCTGTAAGCTGCAGACAGAAGCTGCAGCCGTTCTTCCAGATAATTGATGACCTCGCAGTTGTCGTCAAGGATCTTGCCTAAAATCAGGGTCAAAGCCTGCGGGATCGTATTATTAGGCTTCTGCAGGGTTGTTACCAGCGTACGCGCATTTTTTAAACGGTCACAGCGGCCATGCTGCAGAGAAAGCAGTCTGTTGGCGCTGGCGGCGAAACAAATATTATTATAAACGGCATTGCCGCTTTCGTTTAGCTGCAGGTGGCGGCAGATGAGAATTCTGTTGTTGCCGTCGCGGAATAAACGCGGCTGCTGTTTTTTATTTTCTAAAATGTTTTGAGTAGCGGGACTCAGTTTGAAGGAGCGGGCGACGGTCATTACCTGATCGTGCGAGCCGAATAATGACATATCAAGCCAGATAGCACCTTCTTCCGGAATTGCTAAAAGCTCTTCTGTAAGTTCATCGGCAGAAATATAGGCGTTTTCCTGGCCGTCAAGTATCAGCAAAGTGCGCGCGCTGCTTTGAACTTCTGTTTTTTTCTGAGCAAAGAGTGCGGCTGTGTCGATTTTTTGCTTTAACATCGCATTAGCTCCTTTTGTATAAATTCAAATTTCTGTATATATTTTAACCTGTTCAAAGTCAACTTACAATAATGAGGCAGGATTTTTTTTATAAATGGCGAAATATAACTATTTAAATAGGATGAAAAAAGATTGTCGGCAGGAACTGCCGGCGTTGTCGACGCAAGCTATTTTTAGATAAAGAGGAGCAATGAACGACATGTTTACAAGAGTTTTGTTAGCAATGGATCTTACGCCTAAGTCAGAAATACTGCTGCCGTGCCTGTACAGTCTGTGCCCCGATACAAATACAGAAATTATTCTAGCTTATGTATTCGATGAAGAAGAGGACGCAGATCCTTACAGCAGCAGTTATAAAAAGGTTTACAGCAAGCTGCAGGGGTATGCCAACGAGCTGATGCGCAACGGTTATGAAGCAGTAAGTATCGAAATGCCCTGGGGCGAGGTATTTGAAGAAATAACCCGCGTCGGCGACGATAAAGAAGTAGATCTGACTTTAGTGGCTTCGCATGGAAAGGGCTTTTTTAGAAGTGCCTTGCTGGGCAGTACGACCTTTGATCTTGCCAGATCTTCGAAGCGGCCATTGTTTGTTGCCAAAACCGACGGTGACAGCGACAATATTGCCGATGATGATATGCTGCGTAAATTGATGATACCGACCGATTTTTCTAAGAAATCTTTAGTGGCGCTCAATTTGATCCGCAGCCTGCGTGAGCATGTAGCGGAAGTGGTGTTCGTACATGTAGTGGAACGCAGCCGCAATCAGAGCGATCTTGAAAGCAAGCTGCTGAATGCCGAATCGCGGATGGAAGAACTGGTGGCCGAGATGAAACTTTTTGGGATCAAGGCTTCTTATCTGGTCGATAAAGGGGCGGCGTCTAAAAAAATCTGCCGCTGGGCGGAAGAAGAAAATGTGTCGATGATCGCGATGACTAAAACCGGTGCCGGCCTGGTCAAAGGTCTGGTAATGGGGGCAACAGCTCAGAACGTTACGCTTAATTCCGAGCGCTCACTGCTGCTGCTGCCTGCTGATGAAGTAAGTAATGATTAATAGAGAAGTGAAAAAAATTTTACATAATCTTGATGGAAACTCTTGACATATCTTCCGGAAATCAGTATACTGTTACTTGCGGCTGGATTAAGCCAGCCGCAAGTTTATTTTTAAGCGGTAAACAATAGCATAATCCCTGATTTTTTCAACCTGGAGAGATGACCGAGCGGTTGAAGGTGCACGCCTGGAAAGCGTGTGTACGGGAAACCGTACCGAGGGTTCGAATCCCTCTCTCTCCGCCACTTAAAAAAAGTTTGCCGCGGTCAGCGGCTTTTTGTTTTTCTGTAGGACCGCAGGCGGCGGGTCCTGCGCAATAGGAGTCTGTGAACCGTGTCAGGTCCGGAAGGAAGCAGCACTAAGCGGATCCTCTTATGTGCCGCAGGGGTGCCTGCGTCTGTGGCCCTACAGGGAAACAACTGAGATTAAACCGGCTGTTTATGACAGCCGGTTTTTTGTATTATTGATGCAAAAGTGTCCCTTAAATTTTTCACAAAATTGGATATAAGTGAAGCCATTGCCCGAAGAAGCAAAGCGCCGCATGGGCAATAAAGGGCGAACTTACCCAGAAGCAGCGACGGAAAAAGGAGCTGCGCGGGTTACCGCTACCGGCGAAGCCGGCAGTAAGTAACTGCAAAAGTGTCCCTTAAATTTTTCACAAAATTGGATATGTACTTATATCAGTAAATTTTATATAATAAGTAGATAAGAAACTCAGAGGCTTAATGACGGGAAAGGAGGCAGAAAATGGCTTATGTAGCACTATACCGGCGCTGGCGGCCGCAGGGCTTCGATGCCCTTGTAGGTCAGGACGCAGTGAGGATCGCATTGAGCAATGCTTTGACGACAGGACGGATTGCGCATGCGTATTTATTTGCCGGTCCAAGAGGTACAGGCAAGACCAGTACGGCGAAGATTCTGGCGAAAGCTCTGAATTGTGAGCAGGGGCCTACTGCTAATCCCTGTAACGAGTGCGCCAACTGCCAGCGGATCAATGACGGCAGCAGTATGGATGTGTTTGAGATCGACGCTGCCTCTAACCGCGGTATCGATGAGATCCGTGACCTGCGTGAAAAAGTCATGTTTGCGCCTGTCAACGGGCGTTATAAAGTATATATTATCGATGAAGTGCATATGCTGACGACAGAAGCTTTTAACGCGCTGCTGAAAACGTTGGAAGAGCCGCCGGCGCATATCGTGTTTATTTTGGCGACGACAGAGCCGCATAAGATACCGGCAACGATCCATTCCCGCTGTCAGCGTTTTGATTTTAAACGTGTGACTAATGAGGATATTGCCAAACGTCTGCGCGAGGTTGCTGACGGCAGCGAAATCAGAGCGGATGACGAAGCCTTGAAACTGATTGCGATTCAGTCGGACGGAGGTATGCGTGATGCGCTGAGCCTGTTGGATCAGTGCGGCGTGATGGCCGATACTGTAACTGCCGAAACGGTACGGAACGTTTTAGGTATCGTGGGGCGTGAAGCGCTGCGTGAGCTGGTGCGTGCGATCGGCAGGCAGGACTTGTCAGCTGCTTTGCAGCTGCTGAACCGTTTGGCTGAGCAGGGCAAGGATGTGCGTCAGATCCTGACAGAGCTGGCCGAGTATCTGCGGGCGGTGCTGCTCTATAAAGCATCGCCCGGATACTACGAAATTTATTTGACGGATACGGAAGAAGCTATTTCCGAGCTGGCTCCGTTATTTGGCAGTGATCGCCTGATGGCGGCTGAAGAACGTCTGCATCAGGCCATGGGTGAATTGCGGTTCAGTGCGCGGGGCAGGATTACTGCGGAATTATGTCTGTTTGATCTGTGCCGTATTGAGGGCAGTACTATTGCCGCACTGATGGCCCGCGTAGAGCAGCTGGAGCATCAGGTGCGCAGCGGTGTGCCTTTGGGTGCTGCAAACAGCAGGACTCAGATTAAGCCTGAACCCGAAGAAAAACAGGCAGCGACGGTTGCTGCTCCTGCAGCGTCCCGGGCAAAAAAAGCGCCGGCAGTAAGTGCCGTTCAGGCACCAGCGGCGGAACCCGAGCCTGCTGCTGCGGTAAAAGCTGAAACAGAGCCGAAACCTGTTTCTGAGGAAGCAGCTGCTGCGACGACACTGGAATACAGCGGTGACTGGACCGAAGGCGAAGATCTGTGGAACCAGGCTTTGGAGATCCTTAAGAATGAGAAAAAACAGTCTATGGTGGCCTGTGCCGCCGGCGGTTATGTTACAGGGTATGAAAACGGCGTTTTGACCGTTGGTTTCAAAAATAAATTCATGTGCGTCAGGATGAACGATCCTGATTATAAGAAAGCTTTTGAAGAAGTGCTGCTGAGGCTGGCACGGCAAAGTGTACGGCTGGAATGCATCACTGCCGCCAAGCCTGCCGCTGCCAAACCTAAAGCTGCTCCAAAACAGCCGCCGGCGGAAGATGTTGAACCGGCTGTGAAGGCTGCGCTGGACGCTTTTGGCGGCACACTGCAAAAATTATAAATCAAATTTCTGCCGCAAGGCATCATTACGAGGAGGAACAATAATGTTTAACGGTGGTATGGGAAATATGCAGGGCATGATGAAAAAAGTACAGAAATTACAGGCTGATATGGCAAAAATGCAGGAAGAATTAAAGCTGCGTACAATCGAAACTACAGTCGGCGGCGGTGCTGTCACCGTAGTTGTCAGCGGTAAAAAAGAAGTTGTCAGCGTTAAGATCGATCCCAGCGCAGTAGACCCGGAAGATGTAGAAATGCTGGAAGATCTTTTGGTAGCGGCAGTTAACGAAGGTATGCGCAAGATCGACGAAATGACTGAAGCTGAAATGGGCAAACTGACCGGCGGGATGAAAATGCCGGGCATGTTCTGAAAATGGCCAGAATGATCCGGCCGCTGGCCAATGTGCATGAACAGCTGCGGCGTCTGCCCGGTATTGGTTCCAAAACCGCTCTGCGTCTGGCGTATCATATTATCGATATGCCGGAAGAAGAGGTGCGCCGTCTGGCAGAAACACTGCTGGAGGCCAAGCGGCAGATCCGTTTGTGTGATATTTGTTATAATCTTACCGATGCCGAGACCTGTGAGGTTTGCGGTAATGCAGGCCGCGACCACAGCGTAGTCTGCGTTGTGGAACAGCCGCAGGATGTAATGGCGATGGAACGCAGCCGCGGTTATAACGGTGTTTACCATGTGCTGCATGGTGTTTTGTCGCCGCTTGACGGTATCGGTCCTGATAATCTGCGTGTAAAAGAGCTGCTGCGGCGTCTGCAGGGTGATACGGTCAGGGAAGTTATCATCGCTACCAATTCTGACGTGGAAGGCGAGGCCACTGCTGCCTATCTGGCGCAGCTGCTGAAGCCTGTCGGTATCGTTATCAGCCGTATTGCTCATGGCCTGCCTGTGGGCGGCGATTTGGAATATGCTGACGAGCTGACTTTATCACGTGCTTTGGAAAACAGGCATAGAATGTAAGAAAGAAGGAGCTATAGCATGCAGGAAATAGAAAGCGCTGTCCGCGATCTGGGCGGTTCGGCCATGCAGGGCATTGACCATGCTGTAAAAGGGCTCAACTCGGGTACTCTGGAAGGAACGCTGCCGTTTATCATCGGCGTCCTGATTTTAGTCGTTGTCGTAAAATGTTTTTCACTGCCGTTTCGTCTCATCTGGAATGGTATCTGCGGTGCGGTAGCTTTGTGGTTTATCAATCTTATCGGTGGATTTTTGGGTTTCGGACTCAAAATCACCGTTATCAAAGCGCTGATTGCGGGGTTCTTTGGAATACCCGGCTGTTTGGCGGTTATTTTATGGGAGCTTTACGCCAGGTAAAGCTTCAGGCAGGAGGTAAGTTATGAATATGCTGCATAAAGCCATGACTATTGCCGGCAGCGACGCCAGCGGCGGTGCAGGTATGGAGGCTGATTTAAAAACATTCCAGGAGCTGGATGTTTACGGGATGACGGCGCTTACCGTTATCGTAGCCCAGAATCCTCATAAAGACTGGGATCACGAAATTTTCCCGATTGGTTTGGACGTTGTGGAAAAACAGATCGAAACGATTGTCGCCGGTATCGGTATCGATGCTATGAAAACGGGGATGCTGGGCAGTGCCGAGCTGGTTGAGCTGGTGGCCCGCACGATAGACCGTTTCAAGCTGCGCAATGTCGTTATTGATCCGGTCATGGTCTGCAAGGGCGTGGATGTGATCATGGTACCGGAAGCAGCCGCCGCTATCAAAACTGTTTTGATGCAGAGGGCTGACGTAGTAACGCCTAATACGATCGAAGCAGCCTATCTTGCCGATATGGAAAAGGTGGAAACGCTGGACGAGATCAAGGAAGCCGCCGGACGCATCAAGGAACTGGGAGCAGGCTATGTCGTAATCAAAAGCGGTTCCCGCAACGACAGCAGGGAAGCTGTTGACGTGCTTTATGACGGCAGGGAATTTACGATTGCCAGCGCTCCTAAAATCGAGCCCTGCTATAACCATGGAGCGGGCTGTACTTATTCGGCAGCGATCACAGCTGGACTGGCCAATGGACTAAGCGTGCGCGAAGCTGTGGAACTGGCGAAAAAATTTGTAGCGGCCGCACTGCGCGGTTCTTTCAAGCTGAATGAATATTCAGGTGCTACCAACCATTGTGCATACCGTTTGGAGAATAATAAATAATTTCAGGATATGCTAAAGTTTTTGGATAGAACTAAAAACTTTAGCATATTTTTTTTGAAAAAACTGCGGTTTGGGCAACGATTTTGCAGAAATACTGTATACATGAAGAAAGAAGGCAGGATTTTTATTATTTTTGCCTAATTATTGTAAACGTAATTTTAATATTTTATTATGCGCAAGGGGGATATTTTGATGAATTTGTCAACAAAAATTCTGATCGGTCTTGGTCTTGGTATCATTGCCGGTCTGGAACTGGGTGCGGAAGGTGTAGATTTCGCTAAAACATGGATCGGACCTTTTGGTACTATCTTTATGAATATGATCAAAATGATCATCGTTCCTTTGGTTTTCTCGTCTCTCGTCATCGGTGTCTGCAGTTTGGGGGATATCAAAAAGATCGGCCGTATCGGCGGCAAAACTATGGCTTATTATTTGGGAACTACGGCATTTGCGATTGTACTGGGTATATTTTTAGGTACGGTTTTAGAACCTGGTTCCGGCGTGAACATGCCTGCTGAAGGTGTTAAAGCTGCTGCTAAAGCCGCACCGCCTATCATGCAGGTAATTATTGACATTTTCCCGACTAATGCGATGGAAGCGATGCTTAAAGCCAACATGCTGCAGATCATCGTTTTCAGTCTGTTCATGGGTATCGGCATCACTGCAGTCGGTGATCGGGCCAAGGCTCTGTACAATGTTTTTGACGGTCTGGCAGAGGTCAGCTATAAAATCGTCGGTTTTATCATGAATGTGGCGCCGATCGGTGTTTTCGGTTTGATCACTCCGGTCGTTGCAGCTAACGGACCGGCTGTGCTGCTGCCGCTTTTGAAGGTTGTTATCGCTGTTTATCTCGGCTGCTTCCTGCATGCGGTCATCGTTTATGGCGGTCTGCTTAAATTCGTCGGCAAGATCAGCCCGATCAAGTTCTTCAAAGCAATTTTACCGGCACAGGTGCTTTCGTTTACCAGCTGTTCCTCCGGCGGCACATTGCCTGTCAGCATGCAATGCATCCAAAAGCTGGGTGTTTCGAAAGACATTTCCAGTTTTGTACTGCCTTTGGGCGCTACGATCAATATGGATGGCACTGCTGTTTATCAGGGAGTCTGCGCACTCTTCATTGCGCAGATCTATGGGGTCGATCTTACGACCGGGCAGTATCTGACTATTGTTCTGACCGGTACGCTGGCTTCGATCGGCACTGCCGGTGTTCCGGGGGCAGGCTTTATCATGCTGACGATGATATTGACGGCGATCGGCTTGCCGCTTGAGGGTTCCGCTCTGATTGCAGGTATCGACCGTATCCTTGATATGCCGCGGACCTGCGTTAATGTTACTGGTGACGCTACCGTTGCTTATCTGGTTGATAAAAGCGAAAAGTCGAACATCGAAGAACCGCTTTATTAAAATAAGACAAGACTCCTTGACGGATGGGTTTAGACCCGTCCGTCTTTTATATTTCAAGAATAATTCACAACAGGCGGCAGGAAATTTGCTGTGGACGCAGAAGGGATATAGGAGAAATGGGGTTATTGTATGGAAAAAACAGCTGAACTTATAAAACAGATCACAGAACGACTCAACCGCCGTCCTGCCCGGATCGATAAAGCTGACCGTTTGTGGGATGCTGCCGTTTTAGTGCCGTTGATAGACACCAAGCAGGGTCCGGCAGTTCTTTTTGAAGTACGGGCCGCCGGTTTGGGGTGGCAGCCGGGCGATGTATGTTTTCCGGGCGGACGCTATGAGTGCGGCGATGACAGCTTTGCCAAAACTGCTGTGCGCGAAACCTGTGAAGAGCTGGGTATTACTGAAGACAAAATAGAATTGTGCGGTGAACTGGATTACTTGGTGACACATATGGGACCTATTATTCATCCTTTTGTTGGCAGGCTGGCCAACGAAGTAAAGCTGGACTGCAACAGCGATGAGGTAGCTGAGATTTTTACGGTGCCGCTGAATTTTTTATTGCTTTCTGAGCCGCGCGTTGCTCATATGGAACTGGCAAACCGCGCAACTGCAGATTTTCCTTTTGATCTGCTGCCGCGCCATCCGCACGACTGGTATAAGCGGAAGGGGTATAATATCTATTTTTACGAATATCAGGGGCATGTTATCTGGGGGCTTACCGCTCGGATACTGCATGGATTTATTAAACGGTTTCATAAAGAACTGCAGGCTAATATTTTGTAATTGGGTGTGGGAAAGGAAGAAAAGGATTGAAAAAATTAATTTTGCTGATCGTAGCGGCAATCGCTGCCGCCAGTTATTTGGTATATGCTTATATGAACGGCGATCCGATGTTTGGGACGCTGGCTAAAACTATGGATGACCTGCCGCGCAATGAGCGGCTGGGCTCTAAACGCAATATCGTAGTATTAGGCGTAGACGGCAGGGAAAAGGACGATGATCCAGGTCGCAGCGACACGTTATTTGTTGTAATGTTCGACCCTAAAAGTAAAAATGTTTCGCTGCTGTCGATTCCGCGTGATACCAGGGTGCGGATACCCGGGCATGGCTGGGATAAAATCAACCATGCTTATGCGTTCGGCGGGCACAAGCTGACGCAGCAGACAACGGAAGAGCTTTTGGGCATTCAGGTCAATAATTATGTAATGGTCGATTTCAGTGGTTTTGAAAGTTTGGTCGACGCGATCGGCGGCATTGATATTGATGTGGAAAAGGATATGTATTATTATGATGACTGGGATGATTTTCTGATCGATCTTCCGGCAGGGCAACAGCATCTGGATGGCAAAAAAGCGATCCAGTATGTGCGCTATCGTGATGAAGAAGGCGATATTGGCCGCATTAAGCGCCAGCAGAAGTTTATGATGGCGGTTTACGAAAAGATTGCTTCGGCACAGATTTTAACTAAGATGCCGGGGCTGGTTTCGGAAATTATGAAAATGGTCAAAACCGACCTGCCCGTTTCAGATATGCTGGCGATGGGCGGCGCTTTGCACGGAATGATGAAAGAACAGGGCGGTCTGCAGATGGCTACAGTTCCAGGTACGCCCGAATATATTGATGAGATCAGCTACTGGATTCCCGATATTACTGACCTGCGCGAGCAGATGGTAGATATGCAGGGCGCGCAGATGACAGAACGTTATCGTCAGGGTGCTGAAAAAATGGAAGCAGAGTATAAACGCAACCTGATTACAGCGCAGGAAAAAGAAAAACAGAAAGCTGCAGAAGAGAAAATCAAAGCAGATGAACAAACGGAAAAGAAAATAAAAGAGGATACGAAAGAGAAGAATAAAGAAAAAGCTGATGCCGAAAAGAAAGCTAAGGCTAAAAAAGCTAAGTCAGGCGAAGAACTGGGACCGGCAGAGAAAGGCGGGCAGCAGTTAACAGAGACACCTAAGGCTGTGAAACCGCCTGCTAAGGAAAGCAGTCGCAATACGGTATCTGTCAAGGTCGTTGACTGCAGCGGCAAAGGAGCAGGCAGTGATGCCGCAGCAAGACTGGCAGCAATGGGTTTTGAGGTTATCGACGGCGGCAGTGATCCTGAACGTGATCAGACTACGGTAGTATCTACGACCAGCAACGGACGTGTGGTTAGCAGGCTGTCGGCTGTACCGTTCCCATACACATTGAGGATTCTGCGGGCTGATGATGCGTCTTATGACGCGGTGATTTTTATAGGTAAAGATTATCAATAAACCTTTGTCCAATGCAGGTAAATTCTCTTTGCACAAATTTTCTGAAAAAGGCAGAAAACTGCTATTGCATATTGTATACAAAAATGCTATACTAAGAGTATCAAAACAGCCCCTCATTTGGCCCTTCTCGTAAGGGCTTTTTTTTTACCCTTTTTTAACTCTGTTCATAAATTGAAGACGTTTACAATATTTGTAATGCTGTTTTGGAGTTGAGCTTCAACGAAATTGCAGGCAGTGGTGGAAAAAGCAGGATTATACTTTATTTTTTTACAAAAATGGCTAAAAAAGCCTGCTAATTGTGCTATAAGTGGAAATAGAGCTGGAAATATGATAAAATATATACATATTGTAAAGGCGTCTGCCTGAATAAGAGCATGTACGTTAATTTGATTAAGGGAGGATGCGCAGTGAGAAATGATATCCATATCGTTTTGGACAGTATTGCTGTTGCAGAAGAAACACCCTTGCGGGACGATCCCCGTTGCCATGTGGTCCCCCTGCTGGTAAGACACGGAGATACCGAATGGGTGGACGGAGAAAAAAGTTTGCAGGAAATGTTTGCCATGGTGGAAGCAAGCGGGCAGCTGCCTAAAACTTCGCAGCCGGCTATCGGCAGATTTCTTGATGTATTTACAGAATTAGCCGCAGACGGTAAAAAAGTGATTGCGATCATGTTAGACGGAGTTTTAAGCGGTACTGTTCAGACAGCACGCTTAGCAGCCCGACAGGTCATGAGTGAAATTCCCGGGTCTGATATCCGCGTATTTGACAGTCTTACAGCAGCCTGTCCAATCAGCGGAATGGCAATGGAAGTACTAGCTTATGCTGAAACCGGTGCAACGATGGACGAGCTGGAAGAGTATCTGAAGGGTCTGATCGAGCGGACGGAAACGTATTTTTCCGTCAATACTTTAGATTATCTGCAGAAAGGCGGCCGCATAGGCGCCGTAGGCGCTTTAGTAGGCAATATTCTGGGCATACGTCCGATCGTGCACATCGATACCGCCGGCGAACTGGTCGTTGTCGATAAATGCCGTACCCGCAAGAAAGTATTGCAGCGCATGGTCGAGCTTGCTGCTGCTAATGCTCCTATAGAAGCTGTGTATGTGGCGAATGCTGAAGCTGAGGAAGACGCTGAAACTTTGCGCAAGGAAATGCTGGAATTGTTTCCCGGACTGCCGGTTCTGGTAACCGGGATCGGAACTGTTCTGGCAGCACATTTAGGACCCGGTGTTATTGGCCTTTTTGTGCGGCGGCAGCGCTGAAGAAAGGTGCAGACTTGATATGACAAGTAAACAAGAGGCGATTATCAGCGGCGAACAAATAAAAAATATGCTGTTGGGCGCTTATAAAAGTTTTGAAAAAAACTATCAATATATTAATGATTTAAATGTTTTCCCGGTGCCGGACGGTGATACCGGAACTAATATGATGCATACGATGGCAGCAGTGGCCCGTGAGATCAGTCAGCTGCAGAATGCGACTGTTTCCGAAGTAGGGACTATGGCAGCCCGCAGTGCGATCATGGGGGCGCGCGGTAATTCCGGTGTGATCCTGTCGCAGTTGCTGCGTGGCCTTGGCAAAGGTCTGGCCGGTAAAAAACGTGCTACCAGCAACGAGGTGGGCAAGGCTTTTCAGTTTGGTATTTTGTATGCTTACCGGGCAGTATCAAAGCCTGTTGAAGGAACGATCCTTACTGTGGCGCGTGCTATTGCCAAAGGTGCGTATCATGCTGTGCGTCAGGGTGAAGATTTTGAAGATGTTTTATGCGAGGCGTTGGAGAGCGGGAAAAAAGAACTTGCTCGTACGCCGGAACTGCTGCCGGCGCTGAAAGCGGCTGGAGTAGTGGATGCCGGCGGTCAGGGCTTGATCGTTTTCCTGGAAGGCTGTCTGGCAGGTTTCCGCGGCGAAGATGCAGGTGAGCTGCATCTGCCGCCGTCAAAGCCATCCTTTGCTAATTTTATCGAGATGGAAGTAGATTTGGAAAATCCTTATTGTACAGAATTTATCGTTAAGGAAGCTGAAGTCAAAGAGGACGTTGTACGCAGTACGCTCCAGCCTTTGGGTAATTCGTTGATTGTAGCTGTTGTCGGCGATATCGTTAAAGTGCATATCCATACCAAAGCGCCCGGGCTGGTTCTGCAGCATGGCTTGGGCTGGGGATCTCTGCATGATATCAAGATCGATAATATGGCCGAGCAGCATCAGCATCGCGTTGTCGGTGCACAGACGGAGAAGCACGGTCTGGCCGTACTGTCGGTGGCGGCCGGGAACGGTATTGCCAGCATCATGCATCAGCTCGGTGCAGCCGAGATCATCAGCGGCGGGCAGAGCATGAATCCGCCGGTAGAGGCGTTTATCAAAGTTATTGAAAAGGGATCGGCGGAGCAGTACATTATTTTACCGAACAATAAAAATATTATTCTGGCGGCGGAGCAGGTCAAAAAATTATTGGGAGCAGCGCAGGTAGATTATGTGCCGACAACAAATCTGGCGCAGGGTCTGGCGGCACTGCTGCATTTTGACGCAGCTAAAACACTGCAGGAAAACAGCGCTGTGATGCGACGTGAGGCTAAGGAAGCCCACAGTGCTGCTGTCAGTATTGCTGTGCGTGACAGCGTTGTTAACGGGATAACTGTAAAAAAAGGGCAGTACATTGGTTTGCTGGAAGATAAGATCGTTTATGCCGGAGCAACTCTGGAAGAAGTCACGGCGGAAACTGTCAAGCTGGCCGGCAGCGACTGGGAATTGATCAGTCTTTATTATGGCAGTGATCTGACACAGTCTGAAGCTGATAAAATCGCCGCAGAGCTTGAAGCTCTGGACGGCGGTTGGGAAGTTACAGTTTTTGACGGAGGTCAGCCGCTTTATCCGCTGCTGCTGTCGTTAGAATAAAAAATAGTGATCAGCAGGCCCTGCCGTGCGCGGGGCTTGTTTTATATTATGGGAATGAGGGGAAGCAATGCAGGAGATCATGATCGCGATCGTTTTGGGGATCGCCGTAGGTTGCAGTGACCTTTTAAATTATAATGTGAAAAAATGGCTCAGCCGGTTTTCTACAGTCAGTCTGTTTATCATGCTGTTGTGTCTGGGTGCTAAGATCGGCTGTGATGCAGAGCTTTTGGGCAAACTGGACCAGTTGGGCGGCAAATCTCTGGTCATGGCAGTTTTTATCATTGGCGGCAGCGTGCTGATGCTGTGGCTGGTGCTGAAGCTTTTTGCAAAAACGGCAGCCCGGGCGGAAGGGAGCGATGAATAATGGTTTATGCTATTTTTACATTTATCGCTTTAGGAATCGCCGGCGGATATTTCTTTTTGGGATTGGAACATAAAGACCTGCTGGACGAGATTTTGATGTCGGCTTTGTATTTTATGGTTTTTGTTGCCGGTATCGAAATCGGCGGAAACAGGCATATTATAAAAAAAATCTGCAATCCGCAGAGTATTCTGCTGGCAGTTGCCATTCCAACGGCTGTAACTATCGGCAGTTTAGGCGGTGCGGCTCTTTCAGCCTTCGTGACCGGGATGGAAATGCGGGACGCGCTGCTTGTCGGCAGTGCTTTAGGCTGGTACAGCCTTTCCTCTGTAGTTATCAGTACGCTGTATAGTGTTGAGATCGGGACGATCGCCTTTTTAGCTAATATGCTGCGTGAAGTCCTGGCATTTTTAGCCATACCGCTGTTGGTAAAAATCAATAAATTCCTGGCTTTGGCGCCATCAGGAGCTGCGACTATGGATTCCGGTCTGCCGGTGGTTATCAAATATACCAATATCCATGTCGGGCTATTCGCCTTTATCAACGGCCTGCTGCTGACGCTGTTGGTACCGGTGCTGCTTTCAGTACTCATGCCTGGTCAGTAAAAAAGAAATCCCGCGCTTGTTTTAAACAAGCGCGGGATTATTGTTTTAGCAGAAAAATTCGTTGTTTTTGTAAATGTCTTTTATCGGCGCCAGCTTCTGGGCGATCAGGGCCTGAGCCTGCTGAGGCAGTGAGCGGGCCTGCTGAGGGCAGATAGTAGTGCAGCGCAGGCACAGGATACATTTTTGGGGGTCAGTTGTGTGCGGCTGCCCGCTGGGGATAGCCTGAGTTGGGCAGGTGGCCGAGCAAAGACCACAGCGGATACAGGAATCGCTGACCTGAGGTACGATGGGCATAGGCTGCCAGTCTTTATAAGGACGATTGCCGGGGATATTTGTCAGCGCTGGCGCCTCTGTTAACGGCTTAGCGGAGATTTTTTTGGCAAAGTCAGTTAATTGTGCCAGATCGTCAGCATCAGGCCGGCCGGCGGCGATACTGCGCAGCATCGAATGTTCGGACAGTACGGCTGCTGCGGCGATCACACGGAAGGATTGACTGGTCAGACTATCGCTCAGCTCCAGCAAGGCATCTTCGTAGGCGCGGTTGCCATAAGCTGCTACAGCAATGGCGCTGGTATTCTGACCGTGCAGAGCGGTCAGCTGCTGCAGTGCAAAAGCTGGAACTCTGCCGCCGAAAACCGGTACGGCGACAACGATGATATCATCAGCAGCGAAAGTATACTGTGCCAAAGCAGGTAAAGACAAATCTATTTCTGTAAATCCGTCTGTATCAGCCAGAGCACTGGTAAGTGCCAGGGCTGCTTTTTTGGTACCGCCTGTAGGACTGAAATAAGCTGTATATATTTTTGCTGGTTTGCCGGTTATTGCTGTCATAAGACCGCCTCCTTCAGGGTTATGCTTCTGATTTTATTATGAGGCTTACAGTCTGGGCTGTCAACAAGCCGTCTTACCGCAGGATCTGGAGATATTTGTTTTCAAAGTCATTTAAAGGCAGAGGTTTACTGAATAAATAACCCTGCACCTCATTGCAGCGCAATTCCTTTAAAATATCCAACTGTTCCAGTGTTTCCACGCCTTCGGCAATCAATTTGATACCGAGATCAGAACAAATGACAGCCAGAGAACGGATAAGGATACGTGCCTTTTGGTTTTGTGCCAGTGTTTTTACCAAACTGCGGTCTAATTTTAAAATATCGAAATTGATAGTAGTGAACAGCGAAAGACTGGCGTTGCGAACGCCGAAGTCATCAATGGAAATAGAGAAACCATATTCCTTCAGTTTTTCCAAAGCCTGGCTGAAAACAAGCTGATTATCGACTTCGGCAGTTTCGGTGACTTCCAGTTCCAGCAGGCTGATGTCGATATTATGCTTGGTGATAAGAGCTAATAGCTGATCGGCCAGGAAATGGTAAGATAGAGTGCTGCGTGAAAGATTGATAGAAACGGGTTTGACCCGCATTTTTCTTTCTTTCCAGATATTGATCTGCTTACAGACTTCTTCAAAAACATAAAGATCCAGCATTTTTATCAGTCTCGCTTCTTCCAGGATCGGAATAAAATTATTGGGGGCAATGATTTCTCCGGCCTGATTTATATAACGGATCAAAGCTTCAGAACCGATAAATTCCTCGGTATCCAAAGAAATTTTAGGCTGGAAATAAATGCAGAACTGTCCGGCTGTCAGTGCTTCCTGCAGAGCGCTGTAATTGGCCAGATTGAGGATATCATCTAAATCATGCCGATAGCGGCTTGTTTTTTCTTTGCCATAATAAAATTTTTTCTTATCCGTATACATAGCGCTGTCAGCCTGCTGCAGCAGGCTGTTTAAATCGCTGGGGGATTTGACCCAGCAGCTGCCTGTAGCGATGGAGAAGGGCAAGTTAGTTTTTTCACAGAAAATATTACGCAAAAGGTTAAATTTTTCATAAAAATCGGTTTCTGTCAGATCATAGGTAATGATAACAAACTCATCACCGCCGATGCGGAAAAGTTCGTCGGGTTTAAAAAGGTTGAAGACTTTGGCTACAGTTGTTATAAGGATTTTATCACCCTGGTGATGGCCGTAAAAATCATTGATTTCCTTCATACCGTTGATATCGATATAAATAATGCCGGCAGAAGCATATTGTCCCGGCCTGAACTGACTGAGCACGTCCATAAAAGCGTTTCTGTTCAGTGCGTTCGTCAGCAGATCGTGGTAGCTGAGGCGATGCAGCATATCGACATGATTCCGATGTCTGATCGCATAGGAAAGAAAAATGGACATGGAAAGCAGCAAATAAGAAGAATTTTTGATTTTTTCACTGTCGTAATTATCGATGCCGATATAGCCTGCCAGCTTGTTATCCAAAAAAATAGGCGCAGCGATCAAAGAGGTGATTTCCTGGGCGTGCAGCGTCGCATAAGCCGCCGGATTAGTCTTTTGCAGCTGTTCGACATCGTCGATGATGATACAGTCGTTTTTTTCAAAAAACGGCAGCCAGTCGGAAATCAATGACAGATCGAGCTGCTGCAGCTTCTCCAGCTGCGGCGAGATCCCGGGAGCTGTCCATTCATGTGTGTTGTTCATCAACTCGTCTTTGATTTCAAAAACATAAGCACGGTCAGAAACTAGAAATTCGCCGATCTGGGTCAAGACAGCATTGATCGTCTGATCGAGGTCATCGACGGCGTAAAGCATTCTGACACAGTTGGTAATTAAGGTCTGGACATCAAGCATATTTTTCAGTTCCTGCTTTTGCAGTTCGCGTTCTGTTATATCAAAAGCTATTTCCATGCGTGCAGTTTTGCCGCGCCATTGGATTATTTTATCCTTGAGTAAAAAGTGTCTGCCGATAGAGGGATTTGTGAATTCCCAGGTATAAAAATTATCATCGCACAGTCTGTCGTTGGTACAGAATTCGCAGGGTGAAGTTTTACCCTGTAAAATTTCATAGCATTTTTTGTGCTTGTAGTTTTCCAGATGCAGTGTCTGACAACCGGTCTGATTGACGAACAGTAGCTCGTGAGTTTCTAGATCGGAAACATAAACAAGTTCTGATATTTCATTTAACAGACTGATAGTATTGATGTCTTTTTTCATGTTTATCACCTAAATATTATTTATCATTATTTAAAAATATTATATCATAAAAATAAAAGTATACATATCTTTATATTTGTTAATGTTATAATGAAAATATAATTTATAACAATAAAAAACAGACGTCTTTTAAGACGTCTGTTCAAATTATATTTAGACGGTAGTTTTTTTTGCCTGTTTTAAGCTCAGGCCGATACGGTTACGTTGTTCGTCGATGCTGATGATGACCGGCTCGATCACATCGCCGACGCTGATAACGTCCAGAGGGTGGTGAAACCGACTGTTGGATAATTCGCTGCGGTGAATCAGACCGCTGGTTTTTAGGCCGATATCTACGAAAACTCCGAAATCAACAACATTTTGGACTGTTCCTTTGACAACGCTGCCGATCTCCAAATCGCTCAGTTTTGCTACCTTTTTGCGTGTCAGCGGTGCCGGAGCATCTTCGCGCGGATCGCGCCCCGGCCGGGCCAGGGCTTCCAGGATATCAGTTACAGTCGGCAGGCCGGCGTTCAGTTTGACGGCAATGGCAGAGGCGTCGGCTTTAGCTGCCGCTTCCTGAACAGCGATGTCATTACAGTGTTTCAGGTCAAAGCCAAGCTCTGCCAGGATCTGCTCTGCTAAGGTATAGCTTTCAGGGTGGACGGAGGTATTGTCTAAAGGATTTTTTGCCTGGGCGATACGCAGAAAGCCTGCGCATTGAGTAAAGGCTGCCGGACCCAGACGGGCAACTTTTAAAAGTTCCTTACGGCTGGTAAAGGCACCGTTATCGTCACGGTAGGCAATAATATTTTTGGCGACGGTGCCGGAAATGCCTGCTACGTATGAAAGCAGAGCGGGAGAAGCTGTATTCAGCTCGACGCCGACGTGGTTGACGCAGGACTCGACAACAGTACCTAAGGTCGCAGTGAGTTCCTTTTGATTGACATCATGCTGATATTGACCAACACCAATAGCCTTGGGCTCTATTTTGACAAGCTCTGCCAGAGGGTCCTGTACACGGCGGGCAATGGATACCGCTCCGCGCAGGGAAACGTCAAGCTCGGGCAGCTCTTCGCGGGCCAGCTTGGAGGCAGAATAAACAGAAGCGCCTGCTTCGCTGACGATCAGATAAGCAATATCAAGATGGTATTTTTCGATCATCTGGGCCGTAAACTCCTCTGTTTCAAAAGAAGCCGTTCCGTTGCCGATAGCTACCAGAGTCACTTTATGCCTGGTCACCAGATCCATAAAGCCGGCTTCCGCCTGTTCATGCTGATGCTGACTGCCGGTGATATACAGCGTATTGATCGCCAGTGTACGTCCGTTGGGATCGATAACGGCTGCTTTACAGCCGGTGCGGTAACCGGGATCAAGACCTAAAACAGTATGCCCGGCAATCGGTTGCTGCAGCAGCAACTGCCGCAGATTGGCGGCAAAGACAGAAATAGCCTGTTTTTCTGCTTTTTCCGTCAGTTCGTTACGCAGTTCCCGTTCCAGCGAGGGAAACAGCAGTCTTTTGTAGCTGTCGGCAACAGCATTTGTATAAAGCTCGTTCCAAACTGTGTGCGGCTGGATTTTCAGTTTTTGAGCCAGTTTAGTCAGCATGGCATCCATAGGATAATTTAGAGTGAGTTTCAGACAGTTTTTGCTTTCACCGCGGTTCAAGGCTAAAATGCGATGCGGCGGCAGCTGACGTACCGGTTCGGAATATTCTTTATACATCAGGTAATCCTGCCCTTCGGTTTCGTCAACTGTCAACGTTGAAGCAAGTTCGGCGCCTTTCCAAAGTTCTTTGCGTATCAGTTCGCGGATATCAGCGCGGTCGGAAATATTTTCGGCAACTATGTCAGAGGCACCGGCCCAGGCTTCGGAAACAGAGTTGACACCTTTTTCAGGATCTACATGCAGGCTGGCCAGCTTGTCTAAGGTCATCAGCGGCTGGGCTTGAGCCATGATCAGTTCGGCCAGCGGCTCCAGGCCGCGTTCACGGGCGATCTGTGCCCGGGTACGTTTTTTAGGACGGTAAGGCAGATAGAGATCTTCCAGCTCCTGCATTTTTACAGCAGCTTTGATCTGGCATGCAAGTTCAGGGGTCAGTTTTTCCTGTGAAGTTATTGATTCCAGTATTTCCTGACGGCGTTCTTCCAGATTACGCAGATATTGAGCACGTTCGCTGATCATACGGATTTGTTCTTCGTCCAGCGATCCGGTCACTTCCTTGCGGTAGCGGGCGACAAAAGGGATAGTATTACCGCTGTCCAGCAGTTCTAGAGTTGCGGCTACCTGCTGCGGCCTGACCGACAGTTCGCCGGCAATTATTTGTTCAATGGTCATGGGTCTACCTCTTTCTTGTGTATAATATTTATAAAATTCGCTTTTAATTGCCAAAATCCTTGTGGAAGGTTTGTGAAATCTGTTTAAATAGCTGCAAGTAAAGGATATTAAATATTGACAGGAAAGTTTTTCTTTATTATAATTTAGTAAATAATAGATAAAGATTATCTAAAACTAAACAGGCAATAAATGCCGGACAAAAAACATTTCAACCAAGGAGGTAAATCATGTTAAATAACCAGGAACTGACCGCTCTGCTGCGTCAAAACGGTTATAAAGTCACTCCGCAAAGATTGGCAGTTTATGAAGCGCTGGCTAATACCAAGCAGCATCCCAGTGCTGAAATGCTGTTCGGTACCCTGCAGCCTAAATATCCTTCCATGAGTTTTGCTACGGTTTACAAAACCGTCGAGATCCTCAATAAACTGGGTCTGATCCAGATCATCAATACCGGTGAGGACAGTTTCCGCTATGATGCCGATATCAGCGAGCACAGTCATGTGCAGTGTACTGTCTGCGGACGCGTCGATGATGTGCCGGCTCTCAATGACCGGTCTCTGGTCGTAAAGGTGGAAGAAGCAAGCGGTTACAGTATCGACAAACACCAATTTTATTTCTTTGGCGTTTGTGAGAAGTGCCGTAAAAAACACTGAAGTTAGAGAAACGTTTATGTCGTCCCGACTGTAAAGTCGGGGCTTTTTTATTAAAAACGCAGAGTTTTTATTGTATGATAATATAGAATATTGTTAGTGTATAATCACAATGAACAGCTATAATTAAAATTATGGCTTTGTTTTTATAAAAATTTACTTTTTTGTCAAAGCAGAAAGTATAAAGTTTTGATATAATATATAGAAGCAAAAATCATTACAGAAGATGAGGAGGAGTCGGGGATGACGATTGCGAAGCATCTTGAACATACTTTATTAAAACCTGAGGCAACTGTCGAGGATATTATGCAGCTTTGCAGCGAAGCCAGGAAATACGGGCTCTTTGGTGTTTGTGTGAATCCGTGCTATGTGGGGCTGGCCAGACATCTGCTGAGTGATACGAACGTCAAGGTTGTGACAGTAGTGGGGTTCCCGCTGGGAGCGACATTTTCTGAGGTCAAGGCTCTGGAGACAAAAATGGTGGTCGAAGCGCACGCTGATGAAATAGATATGGTCATGAACGTGTCGGCATTTAAGACCGGTGATTATGCTGCTGTAGTCAATGATATCCGCAGCGTAGTCGAGGCGGCCAGTCCGTTTCCGGTCAAGGTGATTATTGAAGCCTGCCTGCTGACAGACGCTGAAAAGTGTACGGCCTGTCGTTTAGCAGCCGAAGGCGGTGCGGCGTTTGTTAAGACCAGTACGGGTTTTAACAAGAGCGGTGCTACTGTCGATGATGTCAAGCTGCTGGCAGCCGAAGCAGAAAAGTATGGTCTCAAAGTCAAAGCCGCCGGAGGTATCCGTGACGCGGAAGCTGCGCAGGCTATGCTGGCTGCAGGAGCTGAACGTATCGGAACCAGTGCCGGGCATAAAATTGCGGCAGGCGAAGCATGAGCAGTGAGTTTGAAATCACGATCCTGGCCAGCGGCAGTAAAGGCAATGCCGCGGTGATACGTGCCGGAGAGCAGGCTTTTCTGGTAGATGTCGGCATCAGCTGCCGCCAGCTGACGGAACGTCTGCATCAGGCAGGCATGAAGCCTGAAGATTTGACGGGAGTACTGTTGACACATGAGCATAATGACCATGTAAAGGGACTGCCTGTTTTTTGCCGTAAATACCGTCTGCCGGTGTTTGCCAATGAAAGGACTTGGCAGTATATGCCGAAAAAAAGTGAAATGGAACGCAGCTGCTGCCGCTTACTGCCCAAAAACCTGAGCAGCGGCAGTTTGGAAATAATCCCTTTTGCCGTACCGCATGACGCAGCCTCTACAGTAGGCTATGTTTTTAAAAGCGGCGGCAGTAAATGTACATATCTCACCGACGTAGGCTTTGTGACAGACGAGGTGCGTCAGAATATAGCTGATGCTGACGTAGTGGTGCTGGAAGCCAACCACGATGAAGATATGCTGAAAAATGGCAGTTATCCGCAGATACTCAAGCAGAGGATTCTGGGAACACGCGGGCATTTATCCAATGTTTCGGCAGCCTGGCTGCTGGCGCATATGGAGCGCCTGCCGGAAGAGGTTTTTCTGGCGCATCTGAGCCAGGAAAACAATTTGCCTTCCCTGGCCCTGCAAACGGTGCGGGGTATCCTGGACGCTAACGAAGTTGGCGCGGATACAAAAATTTATATCACATCGCAGGAAAACATAGTAAAAAATTATGATTGAGGAGTGTTGAGATGGAGAGAAGCTTTATGAAAAAAACCATGAATATCTTTTTCTGTGCTCTGCTGGGAGCTGCTGTACTTATAGGCGGCTGCAGTGATAACAATAAGGCTGAGGCAGTAAAGGAACAGAAAACTGCTGCTGCGGCACAGAAAGATGCCAGCCTTTCCGGTGCCCGTAACACGCCGATCGTAGCGGCGGCTAAAAAAGTAGGTCCGGCAGTAGTGGGCATCACTAATAAAGCCTATGTGCGCGATATTTTTAATCGAGTGCAGCTGACGGAACGCGGCACAGGTTCCGGCGTTATTTATGACAAGTCCGGTCTGATCGCGACTAATAACCATGTTGTAGAAGGCGCTTCAGAAATCATCGTCAGCCTGACGGACGGGCGCAGTGTCAAAGGTAAGGTATTGGGGGCCGATGCGGCAACTGATCTTGCCGTAGTAAAGATCGACGAAAACAATCTTCCTGTTGCCGATTTCGGTGATTCCTCAACTTTACAGGTCGGTGAACCCGCTATTGCTATTGGTAATCCGCTGGGGCTGGAGTTCCGCGGCAGTGTCACAGCCGGTGTAATCAGCGCTTTGAACCGTTCCATCCAGTTAGGGGAACGTAAATTTGACCTGATCCAGACTGATGCGGCGATCAATCCCGGCAATTCCGGCGGTGCGCTGGTCAATGCGGAAGGGGAGGTCGTAGGTATCAATTCTGCGAAGATCGCTGTTTCCGGTGTCGAAGGCATCGGGTTTGCTATCCCCATCAATTCGGCCAAACCGATTTTGGATGAACTGGCTAAAAAAGGTCGTGTAGTGCGTCCGTATATTGGCGCCAGCCTGGTCGATAAGGATATTGCCAACCGCTACGGTTTTGATATCGACCTGCATGACGGTATTTTTGTTATGAAGGTTTGGGAAGGCAGTCCTTCGGCTAAAGCCGGCCTGCGTCCCGGCGATATCATTCTCAAGTTCAATGGTGAGAAGATCGATAAAGTAGTAGAGCTGCGCGGCAAGCTGGCTGAGCTGAAAGTCGGCGACAGTGTGGATGTTGTTGTTCTGCGCGGCGGCGCTGAAGAAACGATCCACATGACACTGGAAGAGATTCCTGAGGAAAACCGTTAAATGAAGATCACCATTGCCTGTGTGGGTAAGATTAAGGAAAAGTATCTGACGGCGGGGATCGAAGAATTTACAAAACGGCTGCAGCCGTTTTGTAAATTGGAGACGATCGCTATTGGAGAAGAGAGAATGCCGGAAGATCCATCGCCGGCCTTAAAAGAGCAGGTGCTGGGCAGAGAAACAGAACGTTTGCTGGCAGTGCTCCCGGAAAATTCGTATGTGATTTTACTGGATGTTGTTGGCAAGGCCGTAAGTTCACCGGAGCTGGCCTCCAAAATAGAGAAGCTGGCCTTAGCGGGCAGTAGCCATATCACCTTTGTGATCGGCGGTGCTTTTGGTTATACGGATGCATTGCGGCACCGGGCTGATGAGCGTATTTCTTTTTCCAAAATGACTTTTACCCATCAAATGATTCGTCTGCTGCTGGTAGAGCAGATTTACCGTGCGTTTAAAATCAGCCGCGGCGAAAAATATCACTGGTAAGTAAACAACCCTGATAATTTATCAGGGTTGTTTTTTAATAAAAAATAAAAAGTTTTATTTGACATAGAGCAAACTCTAAGGTTTATGATACAATTAAGAAAGAATGATTTGATGCTTGGAGGGATACTATGCGAAGCTGCAAAAAATATCTGCTGCTGCTGGGTCTGCTGTTGATGGCGGCGGTCGGAGGCTGTGGCGGGATCGGGTATGAAGAAACGGATGAAAATAAGCCGGTTACGATTAAAGGACCGGAAGGCTTACCTACTAATCCTAAAATACTGATTGCTTATTTTTCACATACTGGGAATACAGAACTGGCCGCCTGGCAGATACAGGCTGCGGTCGGGGGACAACTGTTTGCCATTCAGACTGAGGTGCCTTATCCGCAGGATAAAAGTGAATGCGGTAAAATAGCGAAACAGGAACTTGCAGGTAATGAACGGCCGCCTCTGGCTGCGGATTTAGCCGATATTTCCCAGTATGATACGATTTTCATCGGTTATCCTGTCTGGTATGGAACAACGCCTATGGCTGTGCGTACTTTTTTAGAAGCGCATGATTTTTCAGGTAAAGTGCTCGTACCGTTTTGTACCAGTAAAAAAAGCGGTATCGAAAAGAGCCTGGATTCTATAGCCGCAAGCTGCCCGCAGGCGGATATAACAAAAGGACTGGCTATGCAGGATATCGGAACCGGGAAGATGCAGCGACTGATCAGCAGCTGGCTGGAAGGTGCGCGCGGCGAAATAGATACGTTTGGTAAAAAGCGGACGGCACAATGATTTGCAGATAAATAAAATACCTGTGCTGACTTTTAAAGTCAGTACAGGTATTCTTTTACATATAAATGCTTATCAGGCATTAGCGGGGATGATCTGATTGATGCAGGCGATGGCGTTCAGCGTACGCGGAAAACCTATATAGGGCAGGCACTGGGTAACTGCGTCCAGCATCAGTTCTTTATCGTTGCCGACATTGATATTGGCCTGTACATGGGCTTTGACCTGCGATTCCGCACCGCCGATAGTGCTGATAGCGCATAAGGTGATCAATTCCCGCATTTGCAGATCAAGGCCGTTTCTGGTGTAGGTATCGCCAAAGCAGAACTCTGAAAGATAATTGGCTATATGTTTTTGATTAGCTGGCGAGTTTTTGTGCATGGCGGCAATGTGTTCTGCTCCGAAAATCTCACCCTGTACTTTAAAGCCGTCGTCAAAACGAGTGGCTTCGGTAACAGTACTCTGGTTTGCCAGCGGCATTTTAATGCCCTGTTTTTTAAAAACTTTATTGGTGATTTCCAAAGCGCCGATCGTTTTGGGGAAGCCCACATAGGGAGCGCACTGATAAAGTGTTTCTTTTATTTCTACCGGGGTAGCGCCGGCTTTCAGTGCGGCCTGTACTTGTACAGACAGGCTGTCTAAAGTCTGGCTGGCGGTAAGTGCGGTGATCGTCAGCAGTTCACGTTGTTTCTCTGTCAGCTTACCGCGGGAATAAACGTCGCCGTAAATGAAATTGTCCATGGTCTGAGCGAAATCAGGGTCGGTGGCGGCAAGTTTGTTTTTGGCGCTGCCGAAAAGCTGAGCCTGTTTTTGCTGTGCTGTTTCAATCCTGTTTTTTGAAGCGGCACACACGCTCATTTTGCCGATTGTAAAGGTCATCCCGCCCAGCAGCAGGGATGTCATCAGGAACATGGAAATAAAGTTTTTCATAGGTCTTCCTCCTCTTGTTTTTGATTTTGTGACGGATGGTTTTTCTGATAAATGTCAGTACGGTAGTTTTCTATTTTGATATCTATTCTGGCTAAGGTTTGCTGGATAAATTTCATTTTTTCCTGCAGCACTTCCCGCTGCAGTTCCAAAATATCCTTGCGGGCTTCCAGCGTGGTGTCGCCGATCTGTGACAAGGCGACATATTCTATCAAAGTTTCCGGTGTGAGACCGGCTGACCGCATAGTTTTTATAAATTCTATCCAGCAGAGATCTTTGGAAGTGTATTCGCGGGTCCCACCTTTATTACGGGAGACAGGTGGGATAAGCCCGATCCGTTCGTAATAACGCAGAGTATTGGGTGTCAGTGAAGTCTGTTTGCCTGCTTCGGTAATATTCATAAAAATCACCTCCTGTAACTTTTAAATTCATTCTAGCGTTTGGAGTTAACTTCAAGTCAAGTGTTTTCTGAAAAAAATTAGCCGGCCTGACCGATACAGATCAGTATATAATAGAAACAAGTGAAGCTTTAAGCAGTTTAGCAAAAAGAGGGTGGATGACGAATGATTATCAGTGCCAGCCGGCGAACGGATATTCCTGCTTTTTATTGGGAATGGTTCCAAAAGCGGCTGCAGGAACAGTATGTACTGGTACGCAATCCTCTGAACCTCCATCAGGTAAGCAGGATCAGCCTGCGGCCAGAGGTCGTGGATGGGTTGGTTTTCTGGACGAAAAATCCAGAACCTATGCTTAAGCAGCTGTCTGTTTTGGATGCGTATACTTATTATTTTCAATTTACGCTCAATGCGTATGCTGCTGACGTAGAAGCAGCTTTGCCGCCGTTGGCTGTCAGGATAGAGGTATTTCGGCAGCTGGCGCAGAAGATAGGTGCGGAAAGAATGATCTGGCGCTACGATCCGATCCTGTTAAGTGCACGTTATGACCTGCAGTATCATGCAGTGGTTTTTGAGGAACTGGCAGCGCAGCTGGCAGGCAGCACGAAAAAATGTATTATCAGTTTCCTTGATTATTATCCTAAAATCAAGGCAGGTCTGCATCAGGCAGGTCTGAGAGGTCTGACTGAGGACGAGCAGCGGCGGCTTGCGGCCGTATTATCCCAAACAGCCCGGAAATATGGTCTGCAGCTGGAAACCTGTGCGGAAGCTATAGAATTAGCTGATCTGGGGATTGAGCATGCCAGTTGTATCGACGCAGAGCTGCTTGGCCGTGTGGGCGGGTACCGTCTTGATACAGTCAAGGATAAAAATCAGCGCGGTGAATGCGGCTGTGCCGCCAGTATCGATATCGGCGCCTATAATACCTGTCTGCATGGCTGCATTTATTGTTATGCCAATGACAGACGCAGACAGCGGCAGCAGATCACGGCTGGAAATAGCAGTTCACCGCTGCTGTGCAGTGAACTGGAGCCTGAGGATAAGGTTACGGAAAGAAACTTGCGGGCGCTGCGGTCACTGCAGGCAGAGCTTTTTTAAATACCGGTTTTGTTGTCAGACAGCCGGTATTATTTTTTTGAAAAAGCTGCTTGACTTGGAGTTAACTCCATTGGATATGATATAGATAAGGAACGGAAGTTTAGGCATTTTATTTATGAGTGGGCGCAATAAAAAGCAGGTGATTTGGCGGTTCTGCAGCAGTGTGGACTGCGTTTTCAGCTACAACATTTGGGCGCAGAACGATGTGAGAATGTGATAGAAAAGGAGCGTGGTGAGAATGTCGGAAGAAAAATTAAGCGTGTTTCCCATGGGTGAAAAAAATGATGCTTATGCCCGGTATTTTGTGGGGCAGAGCTATTTGAAGATGCTGACAACAGAAGGAGTAGCTATTGGCAATGTTACTTTTGAGCCCGGCTGTCGCAATAATTGGCATATCCATCATCAAGGCGGGCAGGTACTGCTTGTCACAGGCGGACGAGGTTATTATCAGGAGTGGGGGAAACCGGCCCGGGAGCTGAACGCGGGTGATGTGGTTAATATCCCGCCTGAAGTGAAACACTGGCATGGAGCAGCTCCTGACAGCTGGTTTGCACACCTTGCAGTCGAAGTGCCCGCCGCGGGGGCGTCCAATGAATGGCTGGAACCGGTAACAGATGCAGAATATGGAAATTTGAAATAAAGGAGCAAAAATAATGTTAGGTAAATTTGTTTATTCCAATCCTACTAAATTGTATTTTGGAGAAAATTCATTAGAAAATCTGCCGCAGGAATTGGCATGTTATGGTAAAAATGTCATGCTGATATATGGCGGCGGCTCGATTAAGAAAAACGGTATTTATGAAAACGTAGTCAAGTTTTTGAGAGCCAGCGGCAAAACAGTTTTTGAGGATGCAGGTGTAATGCCTAATCCCACACTGGAAAAATTATATGAAGGCTGCAGGATAGCCAAAGAAAACAATGTCGATTTGATCCTGGCAGTCGGCGGCGGTTCTGTCTGTGATTATGCCAAGGCTGTTTCAGTTTCCGCTTACTGCGAAAATGATCCATGGGAAAAATATTATCTGCGGATGGAAGCGGTGGATAATAAGATTATTCCGGTTGGCTGTGTTCTGACTATGGTTGGTACAGGTTCGGAGATGAACGGCGGTTCAGTTATTACCAATCATGCGGCTAAAGCTAAAATCGGGCGGGTGTTTGGTGATAATGTGTTCCCCAGATTTTCGATACTTGATCCGACGTATACTTTTACGCTGCCGCGTTATCAAATGGTTGCCGGATTTTTTGATATCATGTCGCATATTTTGGAACAGTATTTTTCCGGAACTGACGACAATACTTCCGACTATCTTATGGAAGGCTTGCTGCGTTCGCTGATCCACAGTTCCAGGATCGCGGTGCAAAGCCCTGCAGATTATGAAGCGAGAAGCAATATTATGTGGATCGCTACATGGGCCTTGAATACCCTGGTAGCTAAAGGAAAGTCGACAGACTGGATGGTGCATATGATCGGTCAGTCGATCGGCGCTTACACTGACGCTACGCACGGAATGACTCTGGCCGCTGTGTCGCTGCCTTATTACAGGCACATCATGCCGTACGGACTGGCGAAATTCAAACGCTTTGCCATCAATGTATGGGATGTGCGTCCTGAGGGGAAAACTGATGAACAGATAGCGCAGGAGGGCCTTGCGGCGATGGAAAGCTATATGCGGGAGCTGGGACTCGTACTTAACGGCAGGGAACTTGGCGTGGATGAAACGATGCTTGACGGGATTGCTCAGGGTTCGTTCATTCTTGAGGGCGGTTATAAAGTTCTGAATAAAGAAGAGATCGTTGAGATATTGAAGGAAACGCTGAAAGCCTAAAAAAACAGAGCTTGCATTGTGCAAGCTCTGTTTTTTTAGGGCAGGCGTTCCAGTTTAATAGTGAAATCATTATCGAAGGCGGCCAGTTTTTCAATACCGCTTTCAACAGTACCAAGTTCAATGAGGCTGTTGGCATAACCGTAATCACGGTAAAAAAATGCCAGATTGCCCCAAGGCGCATAATAAGCAAAACTGCCTGTTTGAGGATCAAAACCGGCAGGAGCGCCCTGTGTGTCCAGGCGCCGCGGCAGATAAGCTACCTTTTCGGTATTATTAAAATCTTTGCAGGTCAGTTCCAGTGGCAGCAGGCTCAAAAAATCCTCTGCAGCTCTGGTGCCATTGAGTTTGACGATAAGCTCGTCTTGGTTGGCGAGTGTCAGCCTGATGCGTTGGACTGCGTCTGTTGGAGCGGTCTGAGCTGCGTTAGCTGTTGTCTGGTCGATTTTGGCACTGGTGCCGGACGTGCTGCTGCAGGCAGCCATAGTAAAGCTCAGTAATAAAGTAAGCGTCAGGGCCAGAGTTTTCAGCATGGTATTTCCTCCGTTTCTCTGTTTGTAAGTTGCAAATAGATAGGGTCTGCCGTTGCTTATACGGCTTCTATATGTGAGTTTATATGCTGGAGTCTGCTCCAGGTCAAGCGTTTTTTGTAGATTTTTTGCAAACTGCTTGACTGTGAGTCAACTCCAGCCCTTACAATGAAAGCAATACAGGAAAGGAGCGGTAAAAATGGTTAAGGATTTTAAACGCTGGACGATGCAGCTTGCGGCGACGGTTTTGTATAATGGGCGTGGTGCCGCCAATCTGCTGGGGGCCGATATGACCTGGAAAAATGTTTGTCTGCCCGGAGTTAATTGCGGTTATTGCCGCTATGCAGAAGCCGGATGTCCCTGGGGGCTGACGCAGCATACCCTGACCGGTTTTACTTTACCTTTGGGCTGGCGGGTTTGGGGGCTGCTCATCTTGTGCGCTCTGTTTTTGGGACGGATGATCTGTGGCTGGCTGTGTCCGTTTGGCTGGGCACAGGAGCTTTTAGATAAGCTGCCGATGTTGAAGCTGTCTAAAAATAAAATTACATACTATTTAAGTTATTTTAAATATGTGGTTTTGCTGCTGTTTGCCTGCGATCTGTATTTCTTTGATCTGTATGGTCTGGACTGGCGTTGGATCATTGGTCTTTTGGCTGCAGCAGCGCTGTTTATCTATCGGCCTTTTTGCCGTTTTTTCTGTCCCTTGGGAGCTTTTTACAGCTTGTTTAACAGGATCGCCGTTTTTGGGATGCAGGTAGATTCGCGTAAATGTACCGCCTGCCAGAGCTGCGTACGCAGCTGCTTGATGGATTGTAAACGGGTAGGCGACAGGGAATGTATTGCCTGCGGTAAATGCAGGCAGTCCTGCCCGACCGAAGCCATTTCTCTGGGCTGCAAATATTAAAGAAGAAATAAAATAACCTGCTATATGCAGGTTATTTTGTGTTTTTCCTACATCAACAGTCCGGCACAGCCGGCTAAAAGCATCAGGGGAATAGCGCTCAGGTTACGGTAGTAATGCAGATAAAAAAGCAAAGCCGTCAGCAAGGTCGGCCAGAATTTGAAATAGGTCAGCAGATTTTCCATTGCGGCGGTTCCGGCTGCGGGAAAGAATGTTATCCGCATAAAAAAGAAAACCGCGGTCAGCATCAAGGCGATAACCGAAGGCCGCAACCCATTGAGGATACCTTGTACTGCCGGCGAAGAGTTGAACTTTTGGAGAGAACGGGCAACGATGGCGACAAGAATGAAAGATGGCAGGCTGACGCTGAAAGTAGCTACAAAAGAACCAAGCAGGGCATGCCAGAATTCAGGACCGCAGACCCTGGCTCCTACATATGTAGCCGTATTGACAGCGATAGGGCCGGGGGTGATCTGAGAAATAGTGATGATCCGTGCATATTCAGCTGCGGGGATCCAGCCGCGTCCGACGACTTCCTGCTGAATGATACTGATCATTGCCAGACCGCCGCCGAAAGAAAAAAGCCCGATTTTGAAAAAGACAGTGAATAATTCCCAATAAAGCATCATTTTGTATCACTTCCCAGATATTTAGTGGCGCAGTAACCAAGCGCTGAGGCCAGCAGAACGATTATGGCAATGTCGAGACTGAAAAAATAGATCCCAAGCAGTGAAAAGGCCAGAATGAACCAGCCAAAATTGTTTTTGATGGAATAGGGAATCAGTTTCAGAGTTGCTGCGATCAATAAAGCTGTGATAGCAGAATTGATACCGTCAAAAAATTTCAATATATTGGGGTACTGGTCAAAACCACTGGAGGTGAAAGCCGTGACGATGACGAAAATAATGACGAAAGAAGGCAGGACGACGCCGATAGTTGCTACCAGTGATCCTTTAAGTCCCCCCAGCCTGTAGCCAAGAAAGGTAGAAGCATTGACGGCAATAACGCCGGGCAAAGACTGCGAGAGCGCAAGAACGTCAGTAATGTCTTCATCCCCGATCCATTTTTGTTTTTCAACAAATTCGTCACGGATCAGCGGTATCATTGCCGGTCCGCCGCCGATCGTGAACAGGCCGATCTTAACAAAAACAAGAAACATATGAAGATAACGCGGGCGCGAAGTATCCATAATAACCGCCTCTTTTCAGTCTGATAAATGGTGTTATTTTTATTATCGGTTATCTGCTCCAGTATTACAAGTCTGGTTGGAACAGGCAGCGGTATCGGCTGTGGCAAATAAAACCAGATATAGTATGGAAAGTAAAATGAATACCAGATGTAGATAAAATGTACTGATAGTTATGACGTTAACGAATAGGCAGAGTCTAAAACGGCATAAAATAACCCCTCCGCAGCTGTAGCGAAGGGGTTATGGTCAAATCAGAAATGTTTCTTTTCGATCAGCACGCCTACGGAAGTACGCCATTTCAAAATACCGGCGATGATGAGGCTGACAACGAAGCAGGCGGAGAAGAAATACAGGGTAATTGAATAGCTGTTGGTCGTTTCACGGATCCAGGACAGCAGCAGAGGACCGGCAATACCAGCCATGCCCCAGGCAGTCAGGATCTTGCCGTGGATGGCGCTGAGTTCTTTCGTGCCGAACAGATCGCTGAGGAAGGCGGGCATACAGGAGAAGCCGCCGCCGTAGCAGGAAATGATGACAAAGACAATCAGCTGGAAGATGAAGGCACTGCTTGTTTCTGCAAGTGCGTAGAAGGCAAAGATCTGGATCAGGAAGAAGACTACATAAACTGTACTGCGCCCGAGATAGTCGGAAATAGTAGACCAGAAAATGCGTCCCAGACCGTTGATCAGACCGATGATACCGACCATGGAGGCGGCTGCCATCGGTGTCATTTTTACTACTTCCTGTGCCATCGGTGAAGCTACTGCTAAAAGTCCGATACCGCAGGTAATATTGGTGAAAAAAATCCACCACAGTGCGTAAAATTGCCAGGTTTTGCGTGCTTCTTTGGCTGTGAACTGAGTATCCGGGAGGATACTTTTGACGTTAATGCCGGACGGCCCGCCGTTGCTTGCTTTAGGTGGTTCAAGATATAAGGCGGAGGCGGCCATGATGACCATGTACACGCAGCCGAGAATGATAAAGTTCTGTACCAGTCCGTATTTGGCAACCAGGATCTGCATCAGCGGACCTGCGATCAGGCTGGCAAAACCGAAACCCATGATAGCAAGACCGGTGGCAAAGCCGCGGTTGTTGGGAAACCATTTGACCAGCGTCGAAACAGGGGTGATATAACCGGTCCCCAGACCGATACCGCCGATAACGCCGTAAAAAAGATATAAGAGCGGCAGACTGTTGAGATGCAGTGCCAGCGCTGTACCGAACATACCCAGACCAAAGAAGCAGGTCGAGGTGAGACCGCTTTTACGCGGGCCGTATTTTTCAACGTAATCGCCCAAAAATCCCGCTGACAGTCCGAGAAATAAAATTGCGATCGAAAAAGTCCAGGTCGTTTCTTTCAGGGTAAAACCCATAGCCTGCATAATAGGCTTTGTCAGTACACTCCAGGCGTAAACACTGCCGATGCAGATATGGATGCCGATAGCCGACAGAGCAATGAGCCATCTGTTTTTCATAGGTAAACATCTCCTTTTCACACTAGAAAAAATTCGAGAGGACCAAAGCCGGAAAATAAAAAAGCCATCCGGGATCAGTTCTCTCTGCCCAGACGGTCGGCTGTTTCTATGGCTTCGCAGTACACGTGGTTGATTCCACTTTATCCGTCAGTCCTGCGAGGCCTATTAATTTATGCTTTAATTATAGCAAGCTCTATGATAATGTCAAGCTGAATAAAAAATGTTTCAAAATTGCAGTCAATATTTGCTTGCATTGGAGTCAGCTTCATTGTTTATAATAAGACTAAAAGGATCAAAGGAAGGAGTTTTGTAGATGACGATTGCTGAAGTAAGTAAAAAGTATGATATTTCCGCAGATACATTACGTTATTATGAACGTATCGGCCTGATACCGACTGTACCGCGGAATGTAAGCGGTTATAGGGATTTTGGACCGGAGCAGTGTGAGTGGATCGAGTTTGTTAAACATATGCGTAATGCGGGTGTCAGTATTGAAATTTTGATAGAATATATTGCCATGTTTTCTCAAGGCGATGCAACACTGCAGGCACGTAAAGTACTTTTGCAGGAACAAAGCAGCCAAATCGGAGAAAAAATCTCGGAGCTGCAGTTGCTGAAGGTCCGGCTGGATAATAAGATAAAACATTATGAGGATTGGTTTTCGGATTGCCAAAAGCACTTAAAGCATGACTGGACAGTTATTGACTGAAATATAACCGCAAAGAGCTCTGCTGTTTTACAGCGGAGCTCTTTTATTTACGGTAAGCCCCGGGATTTAAAATTGCGGACCCGGTCCTTACTTGCTGCTGCGGCATTTTTTACACCGGGACGGTGAACATGTAAGGAATGCGGTATTTTATTTCGGCATATGTTTGTCAATAAATTTTTGCAGATCTTCCCATGACGTTCTTGATTCTTTCAGGTCCGGCATGCAGACGGCAAAATCATGCGGCATTGCGGCATAAGTTTTTTGCGTTACGCTTACCCCTGCTTGTTCAGCTCTTTTAGCGAGTTCTAACCCGTCATCTAAAAGAGTTTCATATTCGCCTGTTTGGATAAATATAGGCGGTAATCCACGAAAATCGCCATATAACGGAGATAAATAGGGATTTTTTAAATCAGTGCCTTCGGCATAACGGGAATGAACGATTTCGGATACTAAAGGCGTTCCGTTTTTGCCTAATACAACATCTTTATCAAAGTTTTCGCTGCGTGACGGTAAAGTATTTTCCATCATGAGCCATGGAGATATCAAAACCAGAGCCTTTGGCTCCGGAAGCTTATGATCTTTCAGATAAAGCGCCAGTGCCATAACCAGATTTCCGCCGGCAGAATCACCTATCAGCAAAATGTTGTCAGGGGCATACCCACTGTCTAAAAGGCCGCGATATATATTTACGGCATCTTCTAAAGCTGCTGGATAGTGATAAGCCGGCGCTACACGATAGTCAAGTAAATATACTTCCGCGTTTCCAGCCAGCTTTGACTGGACCAGGGCCAAATTACGGTGCCCGTTGTGCAGTGCCTGTACATAACCGCCGCCGTGAAATTGCAGGATGACCCTGTCAGTGGCCCTTTTTACAGGAGTCAGGCGTTCGGCTGCGGCACCATTAACAGATATTTTTTCGTAGATATAGTCTGCTGGAATGGTAAATGATACAGGTGCAGGAATTGTTTCCGGATGAAAAACGTCGTACATTCTTTGAGCAATATAGGCTTCCTTGCTTTCTCCGTCAAGCTCGACTATTTTTTCTGTTGTGAAAGGATTTTCTGCAGCAAGGGCAATTTGTTCAGAACCAACCAAGCTTATACTTAAAGTAATACTGAAAATAATACCGGCAGATAATATTTTTTTGCAAAGTTTTTTCATATGATCACACTCCAAAGCTGTTTAATCAGGTGATGTTGTAGCTGCTGCATTAACGGTCATCATGCTTTATTTTTCTGTCAAGCTTTTAAACGCAATGGCTTTAGCTGGACATTTGTTTATACATTTCCCGCAGCCTATGCATTCATGGTCGCCGACTTTTTTAATATCCATCCGGCAGTTTTTCAGACAAACCTTACAGTTAATACATTTTTCTGTATCCAGTTTTATTCCTACAAGGGCAAATTTATTGAAAAAACCATAAAATGCGCCTAAAGGACAAATAAAACGGCAAAATGGTCTGTAAATAAAAAGTGTGCTTAAAAGCAGCAGCATGATCCAATAAAATTTACTGTTGTTTGCAGCCAGTGCTAAATTATTCCAGTTACCGCGCAGAAGATTAGGCAGTATGACTGCTTCCATTAGATTGCCGGGGCAAATAAGGGAGCAAAAAGCAATTACTCCTTTTTCTGTAAAATAGCCTGTGTAAAAAGGTAAAACCAGGACAAACAGAACACCCAGAAGATATTTTAAGTAAGATAGATAATGTGTACAGATATTTTTCTTTATTTTTGGGAAGGGGATTTTATCGGTAAGATCCTGAAAAAATCCGATGGGACAAGCCCAGCCGCAGATCATGCGTCCGCAAAATAAAGCGAACAGGATTATAAGCCCCCATACCTGCCATGCAATTGCTTTGAATCCTCCTGCCAGAGCCTGTTGAGTTATGCCAAGCGGGCAGCCTGCCGTAGAATAACGGCAGTATTGACAGTTTAATCCAGGGACGCAAACAGCATCCGAAGGCAGGGCTATACCCCTTCCGGTCAGTGGCATAAAAATATTTGCGTTATATAACAGTGCAGTACAGAGTTGCATCAGATGTCTTCTAATTTCCAGCGCCACTTTATTTATCTCCTTTCTTACCTATATTCAGGGTCTGCAGCCAGGACGCGATCTGTGTGGAGGCAGTGCGGGCAGTGGAGGCATGGAGCATGAGTCCGTTGCCTACGAAGGCGCCGGGAGCAGATTTATGGATTTCTTCGATACTGCTGCCGAATCCTCCGAGACCATAGGTAACAAATGGATAAATACTTTTATTTTGCCAGTTGTGATTTTCTAAAAAAGTAAAAACTCCCATGGGCGGGCTATCAAACCAATTAGGAAATCCAAGGATGACAGTATCATAATCGGAAAAATCCGGCAGCTCTTTTTTTAGTTGCGGGCGGCTTTGACTTACATATTCCTGCTTTACCTGCGCCAAGGTACCGGGAGCATTGGGGGGATAAGTAAGTTCAGTCTGAATTTGGAACAGAGTTCCTCCGGTTTGTTTCTGTATTTCGCGGGCAGCAGCCGCTGTGGTACCGCTATGGGAATAATAGGCTATAAGGATTTTTTTCGGAGCAGAGTTTTCTGCAGCTGGTGCTGATGAGGTATTGATGCAGCCACTTAAGGTCAAAATCATCAGGTGCAGCAGAATTATTAAAAAAATTTTCATTGTTCTAAATTCCTTCCGGGCATAGTTAAAAAGGTTTACCGGTAAGAGTGAGCATAACAGGCTGGTTTTCAATCAGATTTTTTTCAAGGATCATATTTTGAACAGTACTATTATATTTTTGAAAATGCGGCGATTTGATATGTTGGCGATAGGCTTCATCATCACTATAGATTTCCAGTAAATGAAAAATATTAGGATTAGCTTTTTCTGTTGTAGCTAAAAGTGCCAAGACACCGGGTTCAATTTCTACTGATGTTAAAATTTCTTCACGCAGAGCATTTTTATAAGGCTCAAGCTGCTGCGAATCTATTTTCAGACGCGCCATGCGGACGATGGTGCCGGTACCTGAGTCTTTTGTTTCCAGCAAAAAAGAGTCGGCCTCCATAATGTGCAGCTGTGCAAGGATTGGCTCACGTTCTTGCAGATAGGTTTTGAAACCATTGCTGGAACGATGTTCCTGGTAAGCGTCTTTATCACGGTAAATTTCCAATAATCGCAGCAGATCAGGATTGGTTTTATCAACGCCGCCGTACAGGGCATATGTGCCCGGTTCCTTATCAGTATAGGGCGCAACGTGTTTAGCTCCAAGTTCCAGCATAACAGACATGGTACCGGGAGTTGATTTTAGAACTGCCCAATGGACCATAGGCTGGCTTCCGTCGGCGTTCAGGATGGTTTTGGCATGACTGGGAACACTTAGAAGTAAGGCTGTTACAGTGCAAAAGACAGCGAGTTTTTTGTGCATAGATATTATCTCCTTTCGAAATAACGGTCTGCAGCAGTTAAATTTGTGCTGGCAAGCCTTGTTTATCTACAGTTTATACGTTGGAGTTAACTTACAGGCAAGAGGGGTGAGAATTTTTTTTTGAGGTTCAGCCTTTGGAAGAATAAGTGGGCTAAAGATACAAATGCTGCTTGTTATTTACTCTTACCCTTAAATAACGTATAATAAAAATTAATATAAAGATGTAGTTTATTTTATAAAAATGCGGGAGGGAATACCATGTATTTAGCTGATGAACACAAGATTTGGGTCTGTAAAGGCGAGGATAAGATCTGCATGCTGCCGAAAATGGCAAACCGTCACGGTCTGATCGCCGGAGCAACGGGTACGGGCAAAACCGTTACTTTAAAGGTGCTGGCAGAATCCTTCAGCGAGATGGGTGTGCCGGTATTCCTGGCCGATATCAAAGGCGACGTTTCCGGTATGTGCAAGGCTGGTGAAAGCAGTGAAGGGTTTCAGAAACGTCTGCATAAATTAGGCATAGAAAATTTTGAGTTCAAAGGCTTTCCCGTACGTTTTTTTGATGTTTTCGGTAAAAAAGGTCATCCTGTTCGGACGACTATTTCCGAGATGGGGCCGGATCTGCTGAGTCGGCTTTTGGAGCTGAATACTACGCAGAGCGGGATCATGACGATTATTTTTAAGATTGCCGATGATCAGGGACTGCTGCTGCTGGATCTGAAGGATCTGCGTTCGATGGTGCAGTACGTAGGTGATAATGCGGCTCAGTTCAAAACTGCCTATGGCAATGTGTCGGCTCAGAGTGTCGGCGCGATCCAGCGGGCTCTGCTGCGCCTGGAAGAGCAGGGCGGCGATGTGTTTTTCGGCGAGCCGGCACTGGACATCAGGGACTGGCTGGCAGTGGCAGATGACGGACGCGGTTATATCAATCTTCTGCATTGTGTAGAGCTGTTCCAGAATCCGCTTTTATATTCCACATTTTTATTATGGATGCTGTCGGAATTGTATGATCTGCTGCCGGAAGCAGGCGATCCGGAAAAGCCTAAAATCGTCTTTTTCTTTGATGAAGCGCATCTGATTTTCAAAGATGCGCCGAAATCTCTGCTCGATAAAGTTGAACAGATCGTGCGTTTGATCCGTTCCAAAGGCGTCGGCATTTATTTTATTACCCAGCAGCCTTCTGATATACCAGATTCGGTACTGTCGCAGCTGGGAAACAAGCTGCAGCATGCGCTGCGAGCTTACACACCTAAAGATCAGAAAGGGCTGAAGGCTGCGGCGCAGGCCTTTAGAGCCAATCCTGGTTTTGACGCGGCTAAAGTGCTGCCGGAGCTTGGTACCGGCGAAGTGCTGGTATCACTATTGGATGCTGACGGAGTGCCGACAATGGTGGAGCGTGCTTATGTCATGCCGCCGCGCAGCTATCTGGGCGTAGCTGACGACACGCTGCGCAACCAGCTGATAGCCTCCAGCCCGCTGTATAGTAAATATGCTGAAGCTGTAGACCGTGAGTCTGCTTATGAGATTTTGAGCGTCAAAGCCCAGCAGGATGCGGAAGCAGCAGCCAGGGCACAGGAAGAAGCGGCGCTGCAGAAAGAGCTGCGCAGCCGCAGCGCGGCTTCTAAAAAAGAACCGCCTACGGTCGCTGAAAAGCTGATCAGCAAAACGATGACGCGAATGGAAAATAAAGCTGTAGACACTATAGTACGCGGTATTTTTAATCAAATGAAAAAATGGTTTTAAAGGTGCTTGAAATGAAAAAGATTTTTGCAGCATTACTGGCTGTATTATTTATAACCGGTGCCGTGCTTGGCTGCAGTAAAACGCCTCAGACAGAGCTGAATCAGGCTAAACAGCAGGCTGCAGAGCAGGTGAGTAAAACCGCAAAAAGCGGACTGGAGCAGCTTCAGGAGAAGCAGGCACGGACCAAAGTCGAAGAAGGGCGCGCTTATACCGGTAAGGCTGAGGTAGCTTTGTATATCCATACCTTTCATAAATTGCCGGGAAATTTTATTACCAAACGTGAAGCCGAGCGCCTGGGCTGGAAGCATAAGGGAACGCTGAATGAAGTGGCGCCCGGTAAAAGTATCGGCGGTGACAGGTATGGTAACTACGAAGGATTATTGCCGCAGAAATCAGGACGCAGCTGGAAAGAATGCGATATTGATTACAAAACCGGTAACCGGAACGCTAAACGTTTGGTGTATTCTAATGACGGACTGATCTATTATACTGATGATCACTATAAAAGCTTTGAAAAATTGTATTAAGGAGGCGGCTGATGAAAACAGTAACTTTGGCACTGGCCAGGATGCAGTCGATCAGGCAGCTGCATAAATATCTGCGTGCGGAGCTTGAACTGCCGGATTATTACGGTGAAAATCTGGACGCATTGTATGATTGTTTGACGGAAGTCTGCGAGCCTGTTATACTAAAAATACCGCAGGCGGTAGCCGCAGGTTCAGAATTAGGTTGGTATGGCGCAAGACTGCTTACAGTTATACAGGATGCTGCCGCTGCAAATCCTAATCTTCAAGTAGAGCTTATTTAAAATATATGCAGTCTGCTCAAGCGGCAGGCTGCTTTTATTCTGTTTTACAGAGGGCGAAAAGAATGATTTTAAGTGTAGAGAAGCTGTCGCACAGCTATGGCGTCAGAACTTTGTTTAAAGATGTAACTTTTAATATTGAAATGGGCGATAAAATCGGTATTATAGGCGTCAACGGCACCGGTAAAAGCACGCTGCTGCGCGATATTGCACGCGGTGAAGCCGGTGACGGCGGCCGGATTACGGCAAATGGCAGCTGCGTGATCGAATATCTGCCGCAGAATCCTGATCATGATCCACAGGCAACGGTATTGGAACAGGTATTTCAGGGAGATTCGCCGCAGCTGGAATTACTGCGGCGTTATGAACGGGCGGCAGCGCTGGCGGCTGCTGATCCTGAGAACAGTGCGTTACAAAGCAGGCTGCTGGAACTGCAGCAGCAAATGGACAGCGCATATGCCTGGCAGCTGGAGAGCGAAGCTAAAGCGGTGCTTGATCAGCTGGGGATCAGTGATTTTAATCAGCCGATGGCGGAACTTTCCGGCGGGCAGCGCAAGCGTGTAGCACTGGCCGGAGTTTTGGTGCGTCCTTCCGATCTTCTGATTTTGGACGAACCTACTAACCATATGGATAATGAAACTGTGGCCTGGCTGGAACAGCTGCTTTTGAAGCGAAAAGGCGCTCTGCTGATGGTGACCCATGACCGGTATTTTTTTGACAGAGTGGTCAACCGGACATTGGAATTAGATGGCGGGCAATGCTATTTATATACAGGAAATTACAGCCTTTTTTTACAAAAGCGTGAAGAAAGACGCCAGTCGGAAGCTGCTGCCGCTCAGCGGCTGCGCAATGTTTACCGGCGTGAACTGGCCTGGATCAGCCGCGGTGCGGAAGCACGGCGGACAAAAAGCAGGGAACGCATCGAACGTTTTAACGAGCTGGAGCAGGAAGTGAAAAATATTTCTGCATCGGGAGAACTGGAAATGTCATCTGCCGGCAGCCGATTGGGGAAAACTGTGGTCGAGTGCGAGCATCTGGGACTTGACTACAACGGTGTGACCTATATCAAAGATTTCAGCTATATCCTGCTGCGTAATGACCGCGTGGGCATTGTTGGCCCTAACGGCAGCGGCAAAACGACGCTGATGGATATTCTGGCGGGAAAATTAGTACCTGACCGTGGCAGTGTTCAGATCGGACAGACGGTCAGGATCGGTTATTTTTCTCAGCACAGCGAATTTCCGGACAGCGAACAGCGCGTGCTGGAATATATCCGCGATGTGAGCGACCACATCGAAACAAACGATGGGACAAGGATTACTGCCGCACAGATGCTGGAAAGGTTTTTATTTCCTTCCGAGCTGCAGTGGGTGCCGGTCAATAAACTGTCCGGCGGAGAAAAACGGCGGCTGTATCTGCTGCGGGTGCTGATGGGTGCTCCCAACGTCTTGCTTCTGGATGAGCCGACCAACGATCTTGACATCCCGACGCTGTCGGTGCTGGAGGATTATCTGGACAGCTTTAATGGAGCAGTCATCGCAGTTTCGCATGACCGTTACTTTTTAGACCGGTTTGCCGGCAAAATTTTTGCCTTTATGGGTAATGGTGAGATCAGGCAGTTTATCGGCGATTACAGCAAATATGAAGCAGCGGCGGCCGAAAGCAAAGCAATGCTTGCAGGCGGTGCTAAAACCGGTACCGGCAAGGCGCGTATAGAAGCCGTTAAAAGCCAGTCTAAACAAATCAAGATGACTTATAAGGAAAAACTGGAATTTGAGCAGATAGAAACAATGATCGCCGGTGTGGAAGCCGAGCTGAAAATGCTGACGCTGGAAGTCAATAGCGCCGGCAGTGATTTTGTGAAGCTGGGCGAGCTTACCGCGCAGCAGCAGGATGCCGAGCAGCGTTTGGAACAGCTTGTGGAACGCTGGGCCTATCTTACGGAACTGGCGGAGGCGAGCGGTGTTTTCTGAGCTGCCTTAAAATAGAAAGGGATAAATATGTTAGTAGACGAAAATTTTAAACAACGCCTGCGGCGGCTTTTTTCAGTGATGATCCCGATTTTGATTACTCAGACGGCGATCATGGCTATGAATTTTTTTGATTCTTCAATGTCTGGTCATGCAGGTGCGGTCGATTTGGCGGGCACTTCGATCGGCGGTAATATCTGGATGCCGATTTTTGTTGGCACTAATGGAGTTTTATTAGGCGCGATGCCTATAGTTGCTCATCTGTTAGGCGCTGATAAGCGCGATAATATTGGTAAGGTCATTCGGCATACGATTTTTTTGGCGATAGCTTTTTCGGCAGTTATCATTTTAATGGGTGTTTTATTTTTAGATACCCTGCTGACACATCTGCATTTGGAACCGCAGGTGCATTATATTGCCAAGATGTATATGGCGGCGGTGGCCGTAGGTGTGATACCGTTTTTTATGTCAACCTCGCTGCGCGCTCTGATAGATACTTTAGGACATACAGGTATCACAATGAAGATTTATTTGTTGGCGCTGCCGGTAAATGCCTTTTTAAACTACTGTTTTATTTTTGGAAAACTGGGAATGCCGCGTTTGGGCGGGGTTGGCGCCGGTGTGGCGACTGGTATTACCTACTGGCTGGAATTTGCTATTTTTGTCTGGATCGTGCATAAGCTGCCGGCTTTTGAGCATTTCCGGATTTTTAAAGACCGTTTCCATTTAGATATCAAACAGCTGCGTGAAAATCTCAGCATCGGTGTGCCGATTGGTCTGGCAATGTTTATGGAGGCCAGTATTTTTGGTGTAGTTGCACTGTTCATTGCCAAGTTCGGTACAGTCATCATTGCGGCGCATCAGGCAGCGTTGGGCTTTACTTCATTGCTTTATATGGTGCCGCTCAGTTTTTCAATGGCGCTGACGATTTTAGTTGGGGTCGAAGCAGGTGCCAAACGTTTTGAGGAAGCGCAGAAATTCAGTCGTATGGGCATTGCTCTCAATATGGCCATCGCGATTTTTCTGGCGGTGCTGGTTTACACTAACAGACCTTATATAGCCATGCTCTACACTACTGACCCTGTCATTATTGAAAAAGTAGTCGGCTTTTTGTTTTATGCAATCTTTTTTCAGTTGTTTGATGCGACGGCAGCGCCGATCCAGGGAATCCTGCGCGGGTATAAAGATGTTAAAGCAACCTTCTATTCCGGTTTTTTTGCCTATTGGGTGGTTTGTCTGCCCTTGGGCTGTTTCCTGGATTTTGTAATGGAGCATGGTCCTGCCGCATATTGGCAGAGCCTGGATATAGGCTTGTTTTTCTCGGCGGTTTTCTTAACGCTGCGGATGTTCTGGCTGCAGAAAAAGCTGGCACGTGAACAAATATAAAAACCGCAATAAATAAAAACTCCGGCTGTTTAGAAGCCGGAGTTTTTTATACAAAATAATTTTATCACAGATAAGCAATAATAATTATAGTATGCTATAATACTATAGCAAAATAAATTAAATTTTCATAAAGAAGGTTATATTTTGAGTGATAAATATAGAGATCCGATTCATGGATTTATTAGAGTTAGTAAGCTTGAGAATAAAATAATAAATTCGTTGCCCTTTCAAAGGCTAAGAAACATCAGGCAGCTGGCAATGACTTATTTGGTTTTTCATGGAGCCGAACACACAAGGTTCGGACATTCCCTGGGTGTGATGTTTTTAGTTACTAAAGCCTTTGAAAGCGCCGTTGATAATGCAAAAGCCAGTAAGAGCTATATTTTTGATGATAAAAAATATGCCTGGTATAAACAGATTTTAAGATTGATTGCGTTGACTCATGATTTGGGGCATGCTCCTTTTTCCCATGCTTCGGAAGCCGTATTTCCAGAGGGAATGGAACACGAAGATTTTACAGAAAAAATAGTTAAAGAAACAGAAATAGCAGGTTATATAAGTGAGATTGGACAGGAATTTAAAGAAAAATATGGAAGTGAGTACGATATAACTCCTGATTTGATTTGTGATATTTACAGTGGTAAAAATCCTGGCGAAAATTATGAATTCACCTTTTTAAAAAGCTTTATGGACAGTGAACTTGACTGTGATAAAATGGATTATCTGCTGCGGGATTCCCTGTTTTGCGGTGTAAATTACGGGAGATATGATATAGAAAGGCTGCTCACCTGTCTTACTATCCATAAACAGGATGCATCTCCCCGGCTAGCGATTACTGATGGCGGGATTCAGGTTTTAGAAGAATTTGTTCTGGCTCGCTACTTTATGTTTATTGAGGTTTACTTTCATAGGACGCGCAGGTATTTTGATTTGATGCTGGCAAAAGCTTTAAGCGAAGCTTTGCCTGATGGAAAATACCCTGAGCCTACAAGCGAATATTTAAAATGGAATGATAATAAAGTTCTCGAACTATTGGCAGAAAAGCGTGATATAATAGAAGCAGCAGGAAACATTATTGAAAGACGAGTGTATCCTTGCATATATTCCACCAAGACTCATACTGAAAAGGCTGATAGACAAAATTTCCGAATGTTAAAAAACACTATTTTGGGGAATTTCAATGAAGAAGAATTTTTAGTGGATACTTCTGCAGCAAAAATGCCGCATAAGATTCCTGTTAAAACGGATGTTTATGACGAAAAAGCGATCATCATCGTACACCGGGATACGGGAATGTGTAGTACTATTTCCGAAGAATCGAATATTATCCAAAGCTTGGCCAGTAAGATCGATATTTATCGTCTTTATGTTAGGCCAGAGCGGCGTGATGAGGTTAGACCGGTAGTTCAGGAAATTATGCGTAATTGCAGTGAGGAAGATTGATTATAGTTTTAGGCAGAATAGAGGGAGGTAATGTTATGGATTATATCAAAAAATGTGCTTCCATAATTCAAAAAATTTGTTCAGTGCATCCTGATCCGGGCAAAAAAATGGTGCAGAAGCTGATGTATTTGATAGAGCGTAAAGGTGTGGAAGTTGGCCTTAATTATAAAATCCACTTTTTTGGACCTTATAGCGAAAAACTTGACAACGCTTTACATTTTTTAGAAAGTGAAGATATGATTGAGATTGACGCTAATCATGGTATGACACATATTATAAAATTTTGCGGTACGGATGAAGAACTGGACAACGCCTTAACGGCTACAGAAGAAGACATTGTTGATGATGTTTTATCAGTATTTGGTCAAAAAACAGCATTAGAACTGGAAGCACTGACAACATTGGATTATGCGGCAACGGCTTTGCTACGGTCTGTTGCCGATGATAAAAAAATTATTGAGCAGGTCAAACAGATAAAAGGCAGTAAGTTTTCCGAGAGTGAGCTGAACAAAGAACTGGGCATCTTAAAAAAATATCAATATCTTAACTGATAAACAAAAAACTCCGGCTGTTTATAAGCCGGAGTTTTTTGCTTAAATAAATCCTTACCTCTTGTATATTTGCTGAATATACAAGGGGTATTTTTTGTTCGCCCCCAGCGAAGGTGGGCAGTAAGAGGGCAGTTACCGCCTGCAGAGCATTGCCCGCTGATGGTTGTTGTATAAGTGCCGGGGAGTGGCAAACCGGAAGATTCTAATAGATATCTGCTTGTATGTCTTGTGGGGGGGTGCAACTGTGCTATAATAGTAACGATTATTGCTCTGAGTAATAAAAACACCGTTTCAAGACAAGAAAATCAAAGGAAAACCAAAAAATCTATGTAAAAAAGCAGAAAATTTGATTTTTAAATAATGAGAGAGGCGGAGGTAAATAATGTACGATGCAGATTGTCTGGAAAAAATAGGCTCCAATGTCAAGTTCCTGCGCACGATGCGTAAGCTGCGTCAGCAGGATGTGGCAGAAAAGCTTGGTATCAGTCAGACCCACCTGAGCAATATGGAATGCGGCCGCGTCAAGTTCAGCTTAAAACAGCTGCTGCGCCTGGCCAACCTTTTCAACTGTCAGCTGGAATGTTTTTTTGACCCGCGGCAGGCGGCAGACATAGCGGCAGGAGGAGCCGGGCAGGACAAGCGGTATACCCAGAGCGATATGGAGCTGCTGCTGACACTGGTGAAAAAAAGCGGCCAGCCGTAACGGCTCCCGCCTGAGACGAATAAGCGGTACTGTTGTGTAAAAGTTAAACTGATAAAAACAAAACGAACAGGGAGATATGACCATGACAGAAATAAAATCAGCCAGCGACGAAGAACTGGCGCAGCTTGCCAAAGGCAGCAGCGGTGGCCTGTCCAGGGAACAGCCGCAGCCAGTGCCAAAGCCCTATATGGCCTTCGACGCCGGCGAGGTGCAGCAGGAAAGCGGCCTTCCGGGCATAAAATTCGACTTCAACTACGGCGCGAGAGTCACCGTACCGCAGGGCGAATACCGGGTCAAATTCATCGACCGCAAGTCCTGCCTCACCGTCTACGACGCGGCAGCCAGCGGCGTGCTGGTCACCAGCAGCAAAAAATATTTTGTGGATTTCAGAATCGAAGTCTACGAAAAAGACAAGCTGATCCTTGCCCACGACCTGGACCTGAAAGGTAAAAAAGTCCTCATCAAATGCCCGACAGGTATTTTAGGCGATATCCTGGCCTGGTTCCCCTATGCAGAAGAATTTAGAAAAAAACACCAGTGCGAGCTGTACTGCTCCCTGGCGGAAGATCTGGCAGAGCTGTTCAAACCGGCCTACCCGCAGATAAATTATCTTAAACCGGAAGAACGTCCGGAAGGCTTATACGCCAGCTATTATCTGGGCATCTTCTTCCCCTGCGACGACAGGCTGCACCAGCCCTCAGACTTTAGGGTAAGAGGCCTGCATAAAAACGCAGCCATGATCTTGGGCCTGGACGAAGGCAGCGAGCCGCAAGACGTCAGCATCAGGCTGCTGCCCAAAGATAAAACAAGAAAAATCAAAGAATCCTACGTCTGCATCGCCGCCCAGTCCAGCAGCCAGGCCAAATACTGGAACAACGGCAGCGGCTGGCTGAACGTCGTCAAACACCTGAAAGCCAAAGGCTACAGAGTACTGTGTATCGACCGCGAAAACGTCTACGGCATGAACAGCCGCTTTAATATTATTCCTTATGGAGCCGAAGACTTTACCGGCAAACTGCCGCTCTCAGAGCGGATAGACCTTTTATACCATGCCGACTTCTTTATCGGCCTGTCCAGCGGGCTCAGCTGGGTAGCAAACGGCGTAGGCATCCCCGTTGTACTCATCAGCGGCTTCACCCTGCCCTTCAACGAATTCCCCACGCCGTACCGGGTAATAAACTACCATGTGTGCAACGGCTGCTGGAACGACAGCACGGTAGTGTTCGACCACAAAGACTTTGAATGGTGCCCCAGATTAAAAGGCACCGAGCGGCAGTTTGAATGCAGCCGCTACATAACCCCCGAAGCGGTGAACAAAGTTATAGACAAACTGATGGCAGACCACAGGCTGGAGCCGCTGGCAGCGAAACAGCCGGACACAAATAAAGCAGCGCCAGCAGACGCTGAGCCCATAGCAAGTGCAGCAATAAATAAAACCGCTGCCGCTAAAACAACAGGCAAAGTAAAAAAAGTGCGGATATGTGGCGATCAGGCAGAAAAGTCGCAGGCATTGGTGGAATGGATAAAACAGCAGGGCTACGACCTGCACTGGCATAAACCGAACATGTATAACCCAAATAATTATGAAGGCTTGAAGGAAAATATCTTTACGGTAAAGCAAAAGAAAGAAAAAGGCTGGCTCGAAAGCCATTATATATCGCAGAATATGCTGTGCCTGCCTATAGAAGCGGGCATCGTCATAGAAGGTTTTGAAAAAGTGCAGTAAGAGTTTTGCTCCAAAGTAAAGTCAAGAAAGAGGGAAAGAAGATGAAAAACCATAAAAATTTAAGTAAACAAGAGTTAATGACCAGGCAGGATATTCCGTGTGTACAGCTGGGGGGGAAGTTTGTGCCTTTGGAGTCTAGGGTAAAATCATCGCATAGCGAAAGCCGCAAAAAACAGGCAGAAAAAGCTCTGGCGACAGTAGTCATGGGCATAAACCTTGTTAATGCCGCAGCCCCGCTGGCAGCGCTGGCTACGGCAGAGCAGATGGCGCCAGCAGTCCAGCCCAAGCGCAGTGAGGCCGAGCCTTTGGATTACGTCATGCTGCCGCGGCTGGCAGACGTGGTGGACAGAGCAATATTTGCCCGGGCCGAAGCGACTGATTATAGTGGTAATGTCAGCGTAGCTACTATGGTGAAGGGCGATACGCAGATTATCACCTCAGGACAAAGCGGTATTGTAAGTGTTATGAGTGGAGATGTGAACGGTGCTGGACTGCAGACGATATCCAGTGGCGGAACCGGCACAGTCAGTAAAATGGATGGCGGCGGCACGCAGTTTGTCTCTAGCGGCGGCATTGGCACGGTAATTGATATGAACGGTGGCTATCAGACTGTCTACGAAGGCGGCACAGGTAAGGTAGAGACTATGGACGGCATTCAGTACATCTCCGGAGGTGTTGGCTCAGTAGTAACTATGAATGGTAACGCTGGACAATTTATCTACTCCGGCGGTACGGGTATGATAAACGAGCTGAACAGCTACCAGCAATATGTGAACGAAGGCTGTACAGGTATAATCAACATTATGAATACTACCGGTACACAGTGGATCTCGGCCAACGCCGTCGGCACGGTTAGCACATTGAAATCAGGGACGCAATTGGTTGACGATGGCGGCACCGGTACGATCATCACCCTTGACAACCATGATGGCGCCGGCGGTCAGATCGTTTACTCCAATGCTATCGGTACGATCGTTACCATGCTGGGCGGCGAACAGTATGTGTTCGAGGGCGGCAACGCCACGGTAGTTGATATGAGCGGAGGAACACAGATCGTTAAAGTTAGTGGTAATGGCACGATAGAGACACTGAACGGTGGTGAGCAGAACATCATGGGTGGAGGCACAGGATTTATCAGTACTATGAACAGTGGCAGTCAGGTTATAAGCAGTAACGGAACTGGTACGGTAAACGCCTTGAACGGCGGCACGCAGACTATCTACAGCGGCGGCACGTCACTGGATACGGTTTTGAACAGCGGCGGCGAGCAGCTTGTCCTTAATGGTGGTACAGCCCTTGATACAGAACTTAACGGCGGTATTATGCAGATAAGCAGCGGCGGCATAGTCAGTGGGATGATCATGACAGGCGGCAGTATGGTTTTGGAAAACATCAATGGCGGCAGCTTCAATATCGGCGGCACGCTGACGGCAAACAATGCAGTTATCGATATGACCGACAGCAGCGTAACACGTGCCGTACCTAATGTAGCCTACGAAAGTCTGACCATCGACAAGCTGAGTGGCAGCGGTAACACCTTTATTCTGGATACTGATCTGTCAGGTGGAGCCAACAGCGATAAAGTTACCATTACTCACGCTGATGTCGGTACTCACTATGTACAGATCAAAGACTTGAGCAAGCTGAACGGCGTCGAAGTTACCGGCGCCCATAAGCAGCTTTTGATAACCGATGCCAGCGGCAAGCTGATCTTTGAGGGCAAAGAGTTCAACGCCGGCGGCCTGTGGGATGTCGACCCAATACTGGCTAAAGGCGACAGCCTGGGACTTTCGGCCAACGACTGGTATTTGACAAAAATAGCCAAAACAGCCAACAACGATACCCGGGTACTTTTGGACTCGGCTGACAACAGCTACGCCCTGTGGCGCAGCACTAATGACAGTCTGCGCAGCCGTTTGGGAGCACTGGCAAGCGGCAGCGAGCAGGCGGATGGCATTTGGGCACGGACGCAGGCAGGACGCTTTGGCGGCTCGGGCTACGAAGGCCGCTACAACCTTTATCAGTTGGGATTTGATAAGCAGTTTAAGGGCGGCAGTGTCTATGGCGGCGCTATCGACTACGGCGATGGCACCGGCAGCTACGCCCCCGGCAGCAGCAAGGATAATCTGAGATCCTTTAGCCTGTACGGTTTGTGGACAGGCGACAATGGCACTTATACCAATGTCACGGCCCGCGTAGGCAACTTCTCGACCGATTTGGAATCCTACGGTGACTACCCCGATAAAGCCAGCTACAAGCAGCATGCCTACAGTCTTAGTGTGGAATACGGCAAACGCTTTGATTTTGAACGTGGCCTGTTCATCGAGCCAAATGCCCAATTTACCCTGGGCAGGCTGGGAAGCATCGACTACACTACCGACAGAGGCGCAAATGGGCATATCGACAGCATGAACAGCGCCATCGGCCGTATCGGCTTCGTCATGGGACAGAAGATAGAAAATGGCAGCGATATCTACCTGAAAGCCGACCTGCTGCACGAATTTGCCGGTGAGCGCAACCTGCAGCTGACCTCGGATGCAGGTGGAACCAATGATATATTGACCAAGCACAACGACTACGGCGATACCTGGTTCGAGCTGGGGCTGGGCGGCAACGTCAGGATCAGCAGGACGGGCAACTTCTATGGCGAAGTGACGCGCGGCTTCGGCGGCGACATCAACAAAAAGTGGAGCGTCAACGCCGGGCTAAGGTTCACGTTCTAAGTGAGCGTCGCTTTGCTGCGAGCAGTAAAATAAATCCGAATAAATATTAAAACACTGCTGTGAACCAAAGTTCACAGCAGTGTTTTAATATGTTTTGTAATTGTTTGAAATTTATTTTTCGTTGACGATCAGCGCCATAGCCAACAGGTCATCCTGACCAATATTTTCGATGCTGTGGCTTTCGCCTTCGGGGCAGAAAACAGCTGCGCCTGCAGTCAGCGTGTTTTCAGTGCCGTTGTCATTATATAAGGCCGTACCCTGCAGGATATAAATAGTTTCGCTGGTGCCTTCATGTTTGTGGTAACCGAGTGAACATCCGGGTTTAAGAATTACGCGCGCATAAGCGGCTATTTTGCTGCCGTAAACCTTTTCATCGACGATGTGCTCCATAATAGTATTGCCTTTACCGCCGGCCCGGCGTTCAAAAATATCGGTTTTTCTTTCAGTGACGATCATCACAATCCCCTCTTTCGTTATAAAATACTGCTGTTGAAATAAGATTCGCAGCTGTAAGGAAAATTCCTGCAAAAAATTTCAAAAAAATCAATTTACCTCTTTACAAATTTAGCATACTAAAGTATAATCAAAAGCGTAGTAAGAAAACAACACCTTAGAGGGGGATGGATGATGAAGAAATTTTTACTTTTGGCTATGACGCTGCTGATGGCTTTGTCTTTGGTTGCAGGCTGCGGCAGTGATAGTACTAAAAAAATGGTGATAGGTCTTGATGACAATTTTGCGCCGATGGGCTTCCGTAATGAAAAGAACGAGATCGTCGGTTATGATATCGACCTCGCAAAAGAAGCCTGCAAGCGCGCTGGGATGGAAGTGGAATTTAAACCTATCGACTGGGCCTCTAAAGAAGCTGAGATGAAAGGTAAACGTATTGATGCGATCTGGAACTGCTTTACTGTAAATCCCGAGCGTCAGGAAGCCTATACGCTGTCCAAGCCTTATATGGTCAACGCTCAGCTGGTAGTTGTTCCCAAAGGCTCCGATATTACGAAGATTGCTGACTTGAAGGGTAAAGTTCTGGCAGTACAGGATGACAGTACCGGTTCTTATATTCTTGACAGAAATAATGAATTGAGGACTTCCCTGAAAGATTACAGAAAATATCCTGACTTTGCCGCTGTTTATATGGATATGGACGCCGGCCGCATCGATGCCATGGTAGTTGACGCTGTTCTGGCTCGTTATTATATGGTCAAACATCCTGATAAATATGTAGCTTTGGAAGAAAATCTGGGTGACGAAGTCGTAGCGGTTGCCTTCCGCAAAGATGACAAAGAATACAGTGAGAAAATTAACAAGGCACTGGATGAAATGAAAAAAGACGGCACCATGAAAAAGATTTCTGAACAATGGATGGGTGTTGACATCACTAAATATTAATAAGCTCCGGGCCGATGGCATGAGCTGTCGGCCCTTTTACTCTACTTATTTTAAATGCAGATACGGAGACTCATAATGGACTATATTATTTCCATCCTGCCGCAGATGTGGCTGGGAACGATCGAAACTTTAAAATTGTTTTTTATTACTATTGTTTTGTCAATACCTTTAGGTATACTGCTGGCTCTGGCAAGGGTTTCGTCACTTGGCAGCCTGCGCAGTGCCGTTGGTGTCTATGTCTGGCTGCTGCGCGGTACGCCGCTGATGCTGCAGCTTTTATTCGTTTATTACGGACTGCCCTTTATTCCCGGTATCGGGATCAGGATGGATGATTTTCAGGCGGCTATTTTTGCGTTTGTACTTAATTATGCCGCTTATTTCTGCGAAATTTTCCGCGCCGGTATCCAGGCTATTCCTAAAGGTCAGTATGAAGCGGCACGTACTTTGGGTATGAATTATGTACAGACTATGCGCCGTATTATTCTGCCGCAGGTTTTTCGCGTTATCCTGCCGCCTGTCAGCAATGAGACGATAACTCTGGTCAAAGATACTTCTTTAATTTATGTTTTGGCTATGAATGACCTGCTGCGGACGACCCGTAATCTGGTGCAGCGTGATTTCAGTATTACGCCGTTTCTTGTAGCCGGTGTTTTTTATCTGCTGATGACGCTGGTTCTGACCTATGGATTTGACAAACTGGAAAAAAGATTTTCGAAGTACGATTGATGGGAGTAAGCCATGAAAAAAATCGAAGCACGTAATATTCATAAAAGTTTTCAGGAACTGAACGTTTTGCAGGGTATAGATCTTGATGTCGAAGAAGGCGAAGTCATTGCCGTCATCGGCCCCAGCGGCAGCGGTAAAAGTACTTTGCTGCGCTGTTTGAATAAACTGGAAACTATCAACAGGGGCACGATCATTATTGACGGTGAGTTGCTTGCTGATACCAACAGCACGGGTGAGGTAGTATATGCACCCGGTGACGAAAGCCGCCGAATTGCCTGCAAAATGGGAATGGTGTTTCAGCAGTTTAACTTGTTTCCGCATATGACAGTGCTGCAGAATTTGATTGAAGCACCGGTGCAGGTGCAGAAGCGCGACCGCACCGAAGTAATCGAAGAAGCAAAAATACTTTTAGGCAAGGTTGGCTTGTCCGAAAAAGCGGATGTTTATCCGCGGAAGCTCTCCGGCGGTCAGCAGCAGCGTGTAGCTATCGCCCGCGCTTTGGCAATGAAGCCGTCGATCATGCTTTTTGATGAACCTACTTCTTCGCTGGACCCTGAACTGACCGGTGAAGTTCTGCGTACCATGCGTGAACTGGCCGAAGAAAAAATGACGATGGTTGTAGTGACTCATGAAATGGGTTTTGCCCGTGAAGTAGCTACCAAAGTTATTTTTATGGCTGATGGCAGAGTGCAGGAACAGGGCAGGCCTGAGGATATTTTTACCAATCCGAAAAATGAACGTCTGCAGGCTTTTTTACAAACTGTGTTAAAATAAAAACAGCGCCCTGAGGCGCTGTTTTCGTTATCAATGAGGCAGAGGAATACATATAATGAGGGGAGAGCTGCTAAATGAAAAGCAAGAATATCAATCAGCTTGTATTGGCCGGGGTACTGTGTGGGATCGGTATCGTTGTGCCTATGCTGATGCCTAAAATAGTGATCGGGCCGATGTCGTTTACGCTGGCCAGTCATGTGGCTATTTTTATTGCGATGTTCATATCACCGAAGCTGGCAGCAGTAGTCTGCTTGGGCACGACGCTGGGCTTTTTTATGACGACGCCGGTTATTATTGCCCTGAGGGCTGCCAGCCATATCTGTTTTGCCCTGCTGGGGGCTGTGCTGATCAGAAAAATGCCGGAAATCATTGAAAAGCCTTTGCCAAGCACTGTATTTAATGGTGGCCTGGCCTTTGTACATGCTCTGGCTGAGGTTGCCGTCGTTTCACCTTTCTTTCTGGCCGGCAGTATTTTCAAACCGGAACAGCTTGCCGACGGTTATGTTATGAGTGTACTTGTTCTGGTAGGAGTTGGTACATTTTTACATTCGCTGATAGATTATACTGTTTCGATCATGCTGTGGAAGCCTGTACGTGCTGCATTGCCTTCGCTGGCTGAGCTGCGTGAATAACTGCAGTAACAGTAAATGGGATGAAAAAATAAATAAAAGCACCGGCCTCCATCGGTGTTTTTATTTATTTTAAGAATTGACTAATATGGCAGAAGGTATACAATTAAAAGCAGATTGTGGAGAAGAGGGACTTTTAAGTGGAAAATCGTGAGTATATAAAAACAGGTTCGCAGGTTTACTGGCGAACGCTGTTTATTATTTTTTTAGGAAGTATGGCAGCTTTTGGTGCTGAATATTGTGTGCAGCCGATTATACCGGTTATTTCTTCCAGTTTTGGGCTCAATGCAGTGCAGGGGAGTCTGGCGGTATCTTTAGGATTAGCAGGGATGTCTGCAGCAATGCTGTTGATTGCCGGTTTGGCTCCGCGTTTTGATCGTAAGCTGGCAACTTCTGTCGGCTTGATAGGCGCTGCAATATTGACGATTATGATAGGCTTCAGCGGCAGTTTTGAAGCTATTTTGGGGATGCGTCTGATACAGGGATTGCTTTTAGCTGCATTTCCTTCTCTGATCATTGCTTACATCAATGAGGAATTTGAGCCGTTTAACGTCGGCACTGTAATTGGGATCTATATCAGCGGTACAACGGTGGGAGGTCTTTTTGGCAGGCTTGTGGTCAGTGCGATTACCGATTTTGTTTCCTGGCGTATGGGACTCATTGCAATCGGCATTTTATATCTTGCTGTCGGTATCGCTTTTTTTATGCTGCTGCCTAAACCGAAATATCAGCGGCAGCACCAGTCAGGTGGACTGCAGTTGATTAAAACCTTTCATACCGCCCTGGCAAATAAGAAATTATTATGGATTTATCTGGTTGCATTTTTGATTATGGGTTCCTTTGTTGCTGTTTTTAACTTTATTTCCTATGTTTTACTGGCACCGCCTTATTCATTAAGCCAGACTGTAGTAGGACTGTTGTTTGTAGTCTATTTGTTTGGAACCTTCAGTTCTACCTATATGGGCAGATTATCAGATCAGCAGGGTAACGGGCGCGTACTTATTCTAGGCCTTTTGATAATGCTGACCGGCGGGCTTCTGACTTTACTGCAGCCGCTTGTATTTAAATTTATAGGTCTGGCTATATTTACTTTTGGGATGCTGGGTTCACATTCCGTAGCCTGCGGCTGGGTAGGAAAACTTAATCGGGGCGATAAAGCGCAGTCATCATCAATGTATATGTTTTTCTATTATGCCGGGGCCAGTTCACTGGGGACTTTAGGCGGCGTATTTTTGGAAAGCTGTGGCTGGAGCGGCGTTATCGGCATGGTTGCTGCTGCGGTTATTATTTGCCTCCTTGTGGTAGTCAGGCTGGAACTGGCGGTAAGTCAGCATTTGCTGTGGCATCAGTAATAAAATGAAAAAAGTCAAAAACAGCAGGTGGTAAAGGTTTGCCGCCTGCTGTTTTTTTATGTATAGACAGAGAAGCAGTAAATTTTGAAAATAATTCACTTGACCTGGAGTGCGCTCAAGGTTGTATAGTTATGTCAGGAGCAGTGGAAAGACAACAAAGTAAAGGAGCGGAGTAAAGCTTTAGCTGCAGGTAAACAAAAAACTCCCGCATTGCGGGAGTTTTTTGTTAAAAAATAATTCAGCGTTTAGACTGTAATTTAGCAATAAATTTAGCTTTGTCAATAATGAAGCGCTCGTGGGTACCGTTGCCGATCGGTCCATGATCATCGCAGGCGCCTACCTTAAAGGTAAGCTTGCGTCCTTCAACGGCTATCAGTTTGGCTGTAGCAATAATTTTTTTTCCAAGCAGCGTGGCGGCTTCATGAGTGGTATCCATTTTGATGCCGACGCTGCTGGTAGAGGAGTCAAGGCATGGAAGGATCGCGTTGCAGGCGGCCTGCTCCATCAGGGCTATCATGGCCGGAGTAGCAAAAACATCAAGATCGCCGCTGCCCATAACTGCTGCAACATTGGTGGTGTCAACGATTGCTTCGGCTCGTCCTTGAAGACCGGGTCGTAGTTCAACTTTCATTTATTAAACCTGCCTTTCTGGGAATTAATATTTTATATACTGCTTACATATTAACCTGATTTTTAGCATTGTGCAAGTGGGTTTTTATTTAGTATAATAAAGAATATACTGCTGCTGGAAAAGTGGATCGGATCAGGCAACGGTAATTTTAGCGGCTTGAAGCCGCGGTGGGGAGCGAAAGCTATGCTTTTTTATGAAATAATCAACGATCATCCGGCAGAAGACCCGGCTCTGATCTGTCAAGATAAAATGCTGACTTATGGTGAAGTGCGTGAGGAAGTTACTTTATGGGCGGCGCATCTGCAGAGAAGCGGCGTATGTAAAGGCGATAAAGTCGGCCTGTTCAGTAAAAACTGCAATGAATTTGTGATCGCTTATTTGGCGATCATTAAAGCCGGCGGCGTTGTTGTTCCATTTAATTTTCAACTGGCGGCGCCGGAGGTGGCCTATATCGTTCAGGATGCAGGTATGCGCGTAATGGTGACGCGGCAAAAGCTGGAATTAGATGCCGCATTGCAGGAATGTGGCTGTGGCCCGCTCAAGCAGCTGGATTTCGAGGATCTGCGTCAGCCTGTTGACAGGAGTTATGAAGATATAGCTATGGACGATAACGATAATTGTACGATCATTTATACCAGTGGTACGACAGGGTATCCTAAAGGAGCAATGTTGTCACATCGTAATTTGGTTGCCAATGCGAAAGATTTTACGCAGCGGGTGTTGATGTATTCTTTTGATAAGACTTTGTGTGTGCTGCCGATGTATCATTGTTTTGCCTGGACTGTTTCCGTAGCGTGTCCTTTATTGCATGGCTGCTGCATAGTTGTACAGGAAAATTATACTTTAGCTGAAGCACTGCGGTTGATCCAAAGGTATAAAATTACACAGTTTGCCGGCGTACCGACGATGATCCAGATGTTTGAAAAGGGTGCCGACAGCGGGCAGCTGGCATCAGTACGCTTTTTTATCAGTGGTGGTGCTTCCTTACCGCAAAAGCTGGCAAAAGATTTTAAGAAAAAATTTGGAAAGCCAGTACAGGAGGGCTATGGTCTGTCAGAGGCTTCGCCGGTCTGTACTGTTAATCCGGCTGAAAAAATCAAGGTCGGATCAATTGGCCTGCAGCTGCCGAATGTAACAGTTGAGATCCGTGATGAGGATGACAGCAGGGTTGCCAGTGGTACGGTAGGCGAACTGTGCGTCCAGGGGGCCAATGTGATGCTGGGATATCTGAATCGCCCGGAGGAAACGGCTGCAGCTTTACGCGGCGGCTGGCTGCATACAGGTGATTTGGCATATCAGGATGAAGAAGGTTATATTTTTATCGTTGACAGACTCAAGGATATGATTATTACAGGCGGGGAAAATGTTTATCCGCGTGAGGTCGAGGAAGCGTTGTATCATCATCCTGCAGTGCAGGAAAACGCTGTAGTGGGTGTGCCGGATAAGCTGCGCGGTCAGGCGGTCTGCGCTTATGTGGTGCTGAAGGAAGGTACGGCGGCGACTAAACCGCAGCTGCGGCGCTTTTTGATGGAGCGTCTTGCCGGGTACAAGGTGCCAAAATATTTTTTCTTCTGTGAGCAGCTGCCTAAAAATGGCACAGGTAAGGTTATGAAGACAGCTTTGCGTGAAAATGCTATTGAAGATTTAGTTAATCGTCAGAATTAAGACAGGCGGTGCAAAATGCAAGTTGAATTGCGAAAGAAATATTTAGATTTACTGGATACGCTGCGCAGTTACGGCAGCGTTGCCGTGGCTTTTTCAGGCGGCGTCGACTCTTCACTGTTATTGTATGCCGCACGCGAGGCTTTGGGCGATAACGTACTGGCGGTGACGGTAAGGACGCCAAGTTATCCGGGACACGAAGCGAGGGACGCGGCACAGTTGCTGCGCGAACTGAAAATACCGCATTTTGAAATTGGTGTCGATCAGCTTGCTGTTCCGGGATTTGCAGAGAATGGTCCGGAACGTTGTTATTATTGCAAACGTGCCTTATTTGAAACAGTTGTGGAGATGGCTGGGATGTATCATTGCAGCTGTGTCGCAGATGGTTCCAATATAGATGATGAAGGTGATTACCGCCCCGGGATGAAAGCGACAGCAGAGCTGGGGATCAAAAGTCCTTTTCGGGAAGTGGGGCTTACTAAAGAAGAGGTACGGTTATTGTCAAGGGAGTTTGAGCTTTTTACCTGGAATAAGCCTTCTTATGCCTGCCTGGCTTCACGTATACCTTATGGTGAAGTTATTACTGCAGAAAAACTGCAGATGATAGAAGCGGCAGAACAGATTTTGCTGGATCTTGGTTTTGCCGAAATGCGTGTACGCTGCCATGATAAATTGGCGAGGATTGAAGTTACTGAGTCCGTTATTGAGAAAATAGCGCAGCCGCAGCTGCGCCGGAAAATCGTGGAAGCTTTCAGGAAGGCAGGTTTCCTGTATGTAAGTTTAGATCTGGAAGGGTTTCGCAGCGGCAGTATGAATGATACATTGACAGATAAGTGATTCTGGAAAACACTTCGGCCCCTTACCTCCAGCGGGTAAGGGGCCGTTTCCAAGGGATTACCGCCTTCACAAGACGGGAATATGTATATTAATCATTTCACGATCACTACGGGGCATTCTGCATATTGCGAAATCTTCATGCTCACGCTGCCCATCAGCAGTTCGGCCAGCATGCCCATACCTCTGTTGCCGAGCACGATCATATCAGCTTCGGCAGTTTTGGCATATTCCAAAATCCTCTCAGCCGGGTCGATATCAACGATCAGACGATAGGATGCGCTAGTGCAGCCCAGCTTATCCAAAATACCTTTAGCGATATCGAGCGGAGTCGGAGCCGGTTCTTTGGCTGCCATTTCAGCTTCTTCAATAGCATTTTTAGGTTTTCTTGGCGGAACTTTAGTGTAGTCGTAAGGTACAATAACATTGACTACCATAATTTCGCTGCCAAACGGTTTGCCGATGCCGGCTGCAAACTCCAGTGCGCGCAGCGCAGTTTCGGAACCATCGAACGGTACAAGAATCTTTTTCATCATGGTAAATCCCTCCTTAAAACATCCGCGCCTATAAATCAGATCGGAAATGTTACAGGCGGTAGTGGTAACACTCCGCAAAAGTCAGGTTAAATTTTAGATGATTTTCAGATGACATCTTGTTTTCTTTTTGTATATACTTACTTCTACAAACGGATCAAAAATCCTGCTTCGTGAGCTGTTGAAACCAGTAAAATTTTTGCGAAAAATATTACAGAAAATGCTGGTTTTCAGGTTTTTTCTGCAGATAAAAAGCGCTGCCGTATTTAATAACGGCAGCGCTTTTTATTATTTGTTAAGGGGCCGGTAATATTATTTTAAGAGCCCGTTGGTTGTAGTAATAACTTCGGGGGCACGTTCAAAAAGGAATTCGCCGTCGCGGACGGAACAGGCAACGGAAACGCGATTGCAGACTGCTTCAAATTCGCCTTTGGCATTGAGAACGATAAAGTTGGCCGGTTTGCCGGCTTCGATACCGTATTGATCGAGAATATTCAGGGTGCGGGCGCCGTTGACTGTAATCAGGTCGAGGGAGTTGCTGATTTCTTCGATACTCATCATTTGCGCGATGTGGATACCGGCGTCAAGAATATTCATCAGATTACCGTTGCCGACAGGATACCAGGGATCGCTCATCGAATCCTGGGCAAAGCAGACGTTGATGCCGGCTTCGTTCAATTCCTTGACACGCGTCAGGCCGCGGCGTTTGGGGTAGTTGTCAAAACGTCCCTGCAGATGGATGTTTTCGGTAGGGCAGGAAATAAAATTGACTTTGGAAAGCCCCAGTAATTTGAATAGCTTATAAGTATAGGCATTGTTGTAAGAATGCATGGCACAGGTATGGCTGGCAGTGGCTTTTTCAGCGATGCCGCTGCGCAGTGCTTCGGCGGCCAGGACTTCAATAAAGCGGGACTGGTCGTCGTCAGTTTCATCGCAGTGGATATCGACCATTTTATCGTATTTTACTGCCAGCTCGAAAGCTTTCTGGACGCTTTTAACGCCGTCTTCACGTGTATATTCAAAATGGGGGATGGCTCCGACCAGGTCAGCGCCCATAGTGAGAGCTTCTTCAACTAATTTATCACCGCCCTGATAAGCATACATCCCTTCCTGCGGGAAGGCAATGATCTGCATGGTGCAGGTATCTTTGACTTCTTCGCGCAGCTCCAGCATGGCCTGCAGGGCTGTAAGCTTGGGATCAGTCACGTCGACATGGGTACGGATATATTGCACGCCGGTAAGGATCTCCTGTTTCATGGCCTGACGGGCGCGTTCTTTGATTTCTTCTTTGGTCAGATTGCCTTTAGTTTCAGACCAGCGCTGGATGCCTTCAAATAAAGAACCGGTTTTGTTGGCTGCCGCCGGATTAAGTGCAGTGAAAACGTAATCAAGATGAATGTGGGGGTCGACATAAGGCGGCACGGCGAGTTTGCCTTCAAGATCTACGACCTTCTCAGCTGTTACTTTTGCGGCAAGGCCAGGGCCTATTTCTTTAAATTTACCATCAGTTATATAAATGTCCTGCAGTCCGTTCTGCCCTTTTAATTTGGCGTTGGTGAATAATATGTCTTTCATTATAAAGTCTCCTTTACAAACTTAATATTGTGGCGGAGGAGCTTCGTAACGAAAACTCTTGTCGCAATCAGTATAGCAAGTCGAAATATAAAAAGCACTGTATGAATGATACAAAAAGGGCAGGGCTGACTTGTGCAAAAAATGCACTTGCAGGCCGGAATGTTTTTGGCCTTTTTGTACGTTGTTTACAAGGCTGAAACAGGGGTATACTGAAAGCACAGTAAAGCTAGCTGCTGCACAAAATAAACGGCTCGGGGACAGGACGAAAACTCTTAGTCAAGTAAGTTCCTAATAAAATGCGGCACTGCCGCAGGTCCTCACAATTTGTTTTATCCCTTAAAAGAACAAAGCAACTTGGAAAATGCAGGTAAACGACATTAAAACATGGATATTAAAGGAGCGATGAATCATGATTAGAATGAACGAAATGACCTGGATGGAATTTAAAGCTAAAATCGACGAAGGAGCAATCACAATTCTGCCGATTGGCGCCTGCGAGCAGCATGGCCCTCATCTGCCGCTGTGTGTAGATACGGTTCTTGCTAACGGCTTTGCCGAAAGACTGGCGCAGCGTGTTGGCGGTATGGTTGCTCCGGCAATCAACTATGGTTATAAATCTAAGCCTCTTTCCGGAGGCGGTCCCCTGTTTCCGGGAACGGTTGATTTGAACGGTGATACTCTTGTTCGTTTGACTTATGATGTTTTGGAAGAGCTTATTAAAGACGGCGTTAAAAAAATCATGGTGCTTAGCTGTCATTTTGAAAATGAAGCTTTTGTCTGTGAAGCAGTTGATCTGATAGCTCAAAAATATGGTGAACAGGCCAAGATTTTGATTGCTAACTGGTGGGACCCGATGCCGGCAGAGATCATCGATAAAGTGTTTGACGAAGTACCGTTCCCGGGTTGGGCTTTTGAGCACGCAGCCGTTACGGAAACTTCTCTGATGATGGCTTTCGCCCCTGAATTGGTGCATGAAGAAAGAATGGTCGATACCCAGGGAGCGACTCCCTGTCCGTATCATATCTATCCTGTGCCTAAAGATGCGGTTCCGCCTACGGGTGTACTTGCTCCGGCGCGCTCTTCTTCAGCTGCCCGCGGACAGCTGATCATTGACAGTGTTTTAGATGAGTTGGTAAAAATCTGCGATAAAGAATTTTAATTCCGGTTTAGACAAAGCGGCGTACCTGCCGCTTTGTCTTCCATAAAGGAGAATTATCATGGCTAATACAAGTACCAGGGGTATTTTACTGACGATGCTGTCGGCTGTTACCTTCGGGTTTGCCTTTACTCTAGGGCCGATGACCTATGGCGAGGCTGGCAGCAATCCGGTGACCCTGACCTTTTTGCGTAATTTTTTGAGCTTACCGGTGCTTTTGGCGATTCTTTGGTATCAGGGCATATCTTTACAGGTCAGCGCCAAAGAATTGTGGAGCCTGACTATTTTAGGCGGTATCGGTAATGCTGTGACTACGCTGATGTTGTTTATTGCCTTTTCACTGATCGACGTAGGCGTAGCAACAACGATCCACTTTATTTATCCTGTTTTTGTGACTATCGGCTGTGTGCTTTTTTATAAAGAACGGCTGGGACTGCAGAAATTTATTGCTCTGCTGATCGCTACTGCCGGTATTGCCTGCTTTTTTCTGGGTGTGGATATGAGCGCTGGTTTCAGCGGCGGGACTTTTCTGGGACTGTTTTTAGCGGTCGCTTCCGGCGTTACATATGCTTTTTATATCATTTATATGGATAAAAGCGGTTTGAAAAATCAGCCTGTTTTTAAAATTTCCTTTTATGTAGCACTGATGTCTTCGATCGCTATGGGGATCTTTGGCATAGGAACAGGTGAATTGACTTTGACGACTCTGACGCCGCAGGCCTGGTTTATTTCTACTGTGTTTGCATTGCTGTGTACGGTGGTAGCCCTGTCGCTGCTGCAGATAGGCATCAAGCATGTCGGCGCCTCTACTGCCGCTATTTTGACTACCTTCGAGCCTATTACCAGCATTATCTGCGGCGTACTGCTTTTAGGAGAAACAGTGACTACGATCAAGATCGTTGCCTGTGCCCTGATTATGACGGGCGTAGTTACACTGTCACTGGCAAAACAAAAAAAGCCTCCGGAAGAGGTAGTTACTGTTCCGGAAGGCTGATAAATTTGAGTAAACTTACAAATCCTCCTGTAAATAAATACAGCAAAGGACCGGACCGCTGCTTGAGGGTCCGGTCCTTTGCTATTCTTCCAGGTAGTCTTTGGCTACGATGCTGCTCAGCAGGTCAAGCCGTACCAGGGCATCGTCGATATCGCGCCCCAGCAGATCACGGATCTGGTTAAGACGGTATAAAAGCGTATTGCGGTGAATAAACAGCGTCTGTGATGTTTTAACAAGATTGCCGTTGCAGTATAGGTACTGGCGCAGCGTTTCCAGCAGCTCCGAATTATTTTTGCTGTCATGCAGCAGGAGCACACCGAGGTTATAGCGATAGTATTCGCGGATTTCTTCTTTATCATCGATTCTAAACAGCAGGCGGTATAAACCAAGCTGGGAATAATAGACAATGTGATTGCTGCGTCCCATCTTTTTCCAGAGCAGCAGCGCTTTCTGCGCTTCCTGATAACTGATCTTGATCTGTTCGACATCGGCGTAAGGGCGGCCAAAGCTGAGGTAAAGGTTGCTGTAGCTGTAGAGCTGGCTTAAAAGCCCGCAGACGGTTTCCAGATAAGCTGCCGCCTCAGCTGCTTTTTCCTGCGTAGGCGCGCTGGCAAGGCAGATCACATTGTTGCCGTAGACCAATGTGGTGACCGGCAGCTGTTTCTCTTTACAAAGACTGTCAACAGAATGCTGCAGTTTATCTTCGATGCTGTCATGGCCTGCATCTGTCATGATTTCATCGGTGGGATGACTGACGTTGAAAACAGCAATAAATTTATATTCCAGTAATTGGATGTCGTTGATGATTGCCGTATCAAGCATTTGCCGATAATCGACATCGGAAGCAAAAAGCAGGCGGCCCAGAAAGTTTTTTGACTTTTTGATTTCAAATTTGTCACGCATGATGAGGTCGGTTATTTCGCGCGTTACATCAATCAGCTTTACGTCCCAGGGCATTTCAAAAAGCGGGAAATCGGCTGCGTCGGCCTGGGTCAGCAGTTCTTCTGGAATAGAGTTGATATATTCATTGCCGACCAAGATTACAAGACCGGCTAATTTTTTCTGGATACATTCTAAAATGAGGTCCTTAAGTTTATCGGCGCTGTGCACAATGCCGGTAATAAACAGCAGCTCGCCGCCGTGTACCCATTGCGAGACGGTCGAAGTCTGTCCTACGTAGGGCCAGGTGACAGTACGATCCAGACCGTTTTGCCCGGCAACCAGTTTGATACGTTCAAAATATTTTAAAGTCAATAGATCCTGACAGGTAACAGACATGGTAGGCCTCCTTGTTGTCGAATAGTCAAATACTTATTTTATTATATCAAATTCTAAGCCCCGGCAGCAGGAAATTTAAGCGGCCGGATAAAGTGTAGCTAGTGTTACAAAAATTATTTATTATTATTTATACTCTAAAACATGAATTTTCAGAAACTGCGTGCTATAATTAAAGTAACAAGAAAAATAATAATTTATGGGAAGGTGTGAGTTAGATGACGGCAGAATTCAAAAAATGCTGGATGCTTAAAATTTATACGGGCGAGGACGTTATAGTAGGCAACGATCCCCTGTACAGAACGATTCTTGAAGAAGCCCGCCGTTTAAAGATCGCCGGCGCTACCGTCATTAAAGGTATCGAAGGTTATGCGACCGAAGTGCGTGGGATCGACCGCCGGCCGGTATCACTTTTTACCGGTGTTTCCAACCTGCCTGTTTTGGTGACGATCGTCGATCAGAAAGAAAATTTGGAAAAGCTGATCCCGTTTTTAGAGAAAAAGGCTACGCACGCGCTGGTGTTGTTTGAAGAAAGTACGGCTTTGGTTACTGACTATATGCGTCAGGTAATTGCCAAACGTCAGGCTGACGGGCTGGAAAAATAAGTTTTGCCCTTATAAAAAAATTTGGCCGCAGGTTTTACAGCCTGCGGTTTTTTATGCCTGACAGCGTATTTATCGGCAGGACTTAGCAGGATTTTTCGGGAAGATTGCGAATAATAATAAGTGGTTTACTATGCCTGAAGGAGGGTATGCAAATGGATATGAATCAGGAAACTAAGGTCACTGTCATTGACGACCGGCTGCGTCAGGAGGAAGCTGAAACTTTGTGCCGCTGGGCTGCTGCCCGCGCCGGGGTTATCGTTGTTGCTCCGTTGTTTGGAACAATGGCGCTGATCGCTAATGATGTGTATCTGGTGATAAAATTAGGCAGTGTTTATGAAGAAGAAATCGGAGAAAAGGCGGCCGTAAGTCTGCTGAGTTCTTTAGGAGCTTATTTTGTGGGCAGTACGCTGACTACACTTATCCCGTTTGCCCCCTTGCAGATACCTGTAGCGGTAGGGACTACCTATGCGCTGGGTCGGGTCGTTACCGAATGGCTGAAGGCTGGTAAACCGGCGGACCTGAGCCCGTTTAAAACTGTGTATGACGATGCTTTGCGTGAAGCAAAGAAAAATATAGAGCTTTTTAAAAATGACCCTAAAAAAGATGAACCACTGGGTGATGAAAGTAAAAAATACGATTTGTGATCAAACCATAATGAATGGAGGTCCTTTATGTACGAGAACTATGATGTAGCGATTATCGGCGGTGGCCCTGCGGCTGTTTTCGCAGCTTATGAATTTACTCTGAAATATCCGACGGTCAGGCTGATCATGCTGGAGGAAGGCAATCCAATCGAACGGCGTCAATGTCCGCTGGCCGCAAAAAAAGTGGATCATTGCCTGCGTTGTGTCCCTTGTGATATCATGCGCGGTTTTGGCGGTGCCGGTGCTTTTTCAGACGGTAAGTATAATTTTACGACTGAATTCGGCGGCTGGCTGAGCGAGTATATTCCGGAAAAGACTGTGATCGAGCTGATTGATTATGTTGATGAGCTTAATTGCCGTCATGGCGCTCCCGGAGAATATTTCAGTACAAAGAACAGTACTATCGGCGGTCTGGCGCTGGGACATGATCTGCACCTTTTAAACGCCAAGGTCCGGCATCTGGGGACTGAAAATAACCTTATTATTATGGAGCATATTTATAAATATCTGGCCGAGCGGATGGAGATCCGTTGTAATACCCATGTGGAAACTATCAAACGGCACGGTGACGGTTTTGAACTGGGCGTGCGCGGCGAGGGTAAAGCTGATATTCGCTGTGATTATCTGATCGCTGCTCCCGGACGTGCCGGTGCGGAATGGTTTACTGAACAGTGCCGCGGACTGGGATTGTCCTTTATTAACAATCAGGTCGACGTAGGCGTGCGGGTAGAGGTGCCGGCGCAGGTCTTTAAACACATTACTGACGAAGTTTATGAAGCTAAGCTGGTCTACCGGACACGGCAGTATAATGATCTGGTCCGTACTTTCTGCATGAATCCCAACGGTTATGTAGTTGCCGAAAATACTGACGGCATCATTACAGTCAACGGGCACAGTTTCCGCGATCCCGAGCTGCACAGTCATAATACGAATTTTGCTTTACTGGTCAGCAATAAATTTACAGAGCCGTTTACTGAACCGCATCAATATGGCAAACGTATCGCTTCTTTTTCCAATATGCTGGGCGGCGGTGTGCTGCTGCAGCGTTTCGGCGATTTGATCAAAGGACGGCGCACTAATGAAAGACGTCTGGAAAAGAGCTTTACTAAGCCTACCTTGTCGGCTACGCCCGGCGATCTGAGCCTGGTGCTGCCTAAACGCCATTTGGATAATATTATCGAAATGATTTATGCGCTGGATAAGGTGGCGCCGGGGATGGCTAATGCCGATACCCTGCTTTACGGCGTAGAGGTGAAATTCTACAGCGCGCGTCTGGAACTTGATGATAAGCTGGAAACTAAGATCCCGAACCTGTTTGCCGTCGGCGACGGCGCCGGTATCACCAGGGGGTTGTCACAGGCCAGTGCGAGCGGAGTCTATGTTGCCCGCCAGATCGGCGCGCGGCTATGCGAAGGAGCGGATTAATTTTATGATGAACGGAGCAAAGTCATGACCTTGCCTCTTATCAGTATGCGGCAGATAACGAAACGGTTTCCCGGCGTTATCGCCAACAATAAAATAAATTTGGAATTGTACCCCGGTGAGATACATGCGCTTTTGGGTGAAAACGGCAGCGGTAAAAGTACTTTGATGAGTATCCTTACAGGTCTTTACAAGCCTACAGAAGGCTGCATTATGGTTGGGGGGGAGGAAGTAAAGTTTGCTTCGCCCGCTGACGCCATTGCCAGCGGTATCGGGATGGTGCATCAGCATTTTAAACTGATCGAATCTTTTACGGTAGCTGAGAATATCGTTCTGAGCCAGAGTAAAGGCTGTTTTTTGCTGAAACCGGAGCAGATCATAGCAGATATTGAAAGCCTGGGTGAGAAATATGGACTGCAGGTAGATCCGCGGGCCTATGTCTGGCAGCTTGGTGTGGGAGAAAAACAGCGCGTGGAGATCTTGCGCATGCTTTACCATCGCAGCAGGGTGTTGATCCTGGATGAACCCACGGCTGTTCTGACGCCGCAGGAGACACGCGAGTTGTTCGTCAATCTGAGAAAGATGGCAGATGACGGCTGTGCGGTAGTTTTTATTTCTCACAAACTCAACGAAGTCGAGGAATTGGCCGACCGAGTAACTGTTTTGCGCGGCGGCTGTGTAACCGGCAGCGCCGCAAAAGAAGATATGCGTCGCGACAAGCTGGTGCAGATGATGATCGGCCGCGAGGTGCTGAATACCTATGAAAAAAACTGCGAGCACTGCGGTGAAGTGGTGCTGCAGCTGGAGCAGGTTTCAGCTCTCAATGATATGAATACGGTTGGACTGAACAATGTCAGGCTTGCAGTCAGAGCTGGTGAAATTTATGGTATCGCCGGAGTATCTGGCAACGGTCAGCGCGAGCTGGCTGAGGTACTTGCCGGACTGCGGCCGTCGATGGGCGGAAAAATATTTTTTTACGGACAGGACCTTACCAATAAAAAACCGAAAGAAATGATCGAAGCAGGTATCAGTTATGTGCCGGAGGATCGTCTGGGTATGGGGCTGGTGCCAAATCTGGATTCTGTCAATAACGTGATCCTGAAAGAATATGACGGTAAATTTTCCAAAGGCTGGCGGATTCGGCGTGAAGCTGCTGTAGCGGCGACAAAACGTATCGTAGAAGATTTTGATGTGAAGCTGGGATCGATTTTCCAGCCGGTGAAGATGATGAGTGGCGGCAATCTGCAAAAACTGTTGCTGGGACGTGAGATAGCCGCTAAACCCAAGCTGATGATCGTACTGTATCCGGTACGCGGCTTGGATATAGGTGCTATCGAAGCGGTGCACAAGCTGCTGCTGCAGCTGAAAGAAGAACAGACTGCGATCATTCTGGTATCGGAAGAACTGGAGGAAATCGCAAAGCTGGCTGATCGTGTAGGCGTTATGTTTGCCGGGCAGATTTTAGGTGAATTCCCTGTCAGCGAAATGGATACAGAAAAAATCGGCGCTTTGATGGCGGGTATTACCGAAACGGGAGGTGCGGGCGTATGAAGCTGGTAATGGAAAAACGTCTGGCACCCAGTCCGCTGATGCGCTCGCTGGTGCCGGTGGTGGCAGCTTTCGCCGCTCTGGTTTTCTGCGGTATCTTTTTTGCAGTGACGGGGCGCGATCCTTTTGAGGTATATTATGCCATGTTCAGCGGTGCGTTAGGTTCTGAGTATGGTATTTCGGAAACGATCGTCAAAATGATACCGCTGGCGATGTGCGGATTAGGCATTGCCATTGCCTTCAGGATGCAGATCTGGAATATCGGCGCTGAAGGGCAGTTTTATATGGGAGCCTGTGCGGCCAGCTGGCTGCCGCTGACTTATCCTGACCTGCCTTCTATGATCATGCTGCCGGGCATGCTGCTGCTGGGAGCTGCGGCAGGCGGGATGTGGGGACTTTTAGCCGGGTGGTTCAAAACCAAGTGGCTGGTCAGCGAACTGATTACGACGCTGATGATGAATTATATTGCAATTTTATGGGTCAATTATCTGGTCTATGGTGCGTGGCGTGATCCCAAGGGCTTGAATTTTCCTTTGACAGCGGCCTTCAGCGAGTCGGCTTTGCTGCCCTCTTTCGGAGATCTGCGCGTACATGCTGGTATCATTATTGTATTTGTTTTAGCGGCAGTTCTGACAGTAGTTTTTCGTGATTCCCGCTGGGGCTACGAGACACTTGTTATTGGTTCCAATCCTACGGCTGCCCGTTATGCCGGGATCAATATTCCCAGAAATGTTTTGCTGGTGATGCTGCTAAGCGGTGCTGTCTGCGGGATGGGCGGCATGATTGAAGTCAGCGGCATCGTTGGCAAGCTGCAGCCGGGTATCAGTCCCGGTTATGGTTATACGGCAATTATTGTGGCCTGGCTGGCGCGGCTGCATCCGGCAGCGATTATCGTAGTAGCTTTTTTGTTTGCGATTATCCATGTCGGCGGGTTTATGGTGCAGACACTGGGGATTCCTTCGGCTGTGGCAACAATGCTGCAGGGAGCTATTTTATTCTTTGTCGTCGGCGCTGATATCTTTACCAATTATCAGCTGCGCCTGATCAAAAATGAAGGAGGCGAAGAGAGTGAATGAGACATTGCTCATTTCAATTTTAGCTGCCTCTATTACGGCCGGTACCCCTATTTTGTTTGCTGCGCTGGGTGAACTGATTTCCGAGCGAGCGGGTGTTACCAATCTGGGTGTGGACGGGATGATGCTGGTCGGTGCCTGTGCCGGGTTCATTGCCGCTCAGCAGACGGGCAGTCTTTTAAGCGGTGTTGGGATGGCGCTGCTGGCAGGCTCATTGATGGCGCTGATACACGCTTTTTTGACTGTCACCCTGCGGGCAAATCAGGTCGTCAGCGGTTTGGCGCTGACCTTGTTTGGCACGGGTCTATCCGGTTATCTGGGTTTGGATTATGTAGGGCAGCAGGCGACTGTTGTTTTCAGTAAGCTGGCTGTACCTGGGCTCAGTGAGATTCCGGTGCTGGGGCCGGTACTGTTCAGGCAGGATCTGCTGGTTTACTGCAGTTATATTTTAGTGGCTGTTGTTGCTTTTTATCTGTACCGTACAAGAGCAGGGCTGTTTATGAGGGCTTTGGGAGAAAATCCGGCTGCTGTAGATGCTGTAGGCGTCAATGTTTTTGGACTGCGGTATTTATATGTAATCATGGGCGGCGCTTTGGCCGGTTTGGGCGGCGCATATTTGTCGCTGGCTTATGCTCCCTGCTGGCTGGAAAATATGACGGCCGGACGCGGCTGGATCGCGGTGGCACTTGTAATTTTTGCTCTGTGGGATCCCTGGCGTGCGCTGCTTGGTTCATATCTTTTCGGCGGTATTGATGCTTTAGGGTTTCATTTGCAGGTCGTTGGCCTGCCCGTATCTGTTTTTATTCTGAATATGCTTCCATATATTTTTACGATAGTGGTTTTGATTTTGGTTCTGGCCCGCAAAGGGGGACGTCTGGCAGCGCCTCAGGCGCTGGGACAGCCTTATGACAGGGAAGAACGTTAAACGAGGAGAGCTGTTATGGAATTTTTTATTTTCTTATGCTTTATGTCTTTTGTGTCTTTTGCTGTGGCCTTCTTGGCTTATGGACTGGTGATTCGTCTTATGGGTACGACGAGTTCTGCAAGCCGTTATTCGCAGATCATTCTTGTGCCGATAGCGATTATTGGTTATGATTTTCTGACGATCACTGCGCCGGCCGAATATCGTTATGTTATCGGCGGTCTGCCGATGCTGCTTTTAGGATTAATGCTGCTGTATTACCGGTTTGGTAAAGGCGGCAGTATGGACGATGCTCCGGCTCCGTCAGAGATCAAAAAAGTAAGTAAAAAATCCCTGAAGCATCAGGCGAAAAAAAATAAAGTTAAATAATTTTGCTTTAGCAGGAATTTAGGCTGTAAAAAGAGAAATTAACAGTGAAACCAATAAGCTTATTATTGATTTTGAATATTCTAAAAGCAGTTAAGATAGCAGGAGGTGCGTATTATGTTTAAAAAAATCTTAGTACCTGTAGACGGTTCCGAAACCGCATGGCGCGCATTGAATAATGCGTTGGAGATCGGCAAAAAATTTGAGAGTGAAATTTTGGTAGTGAACGTAATCCAGCCTTATAATAATGCTGCTCTTTTGGCAGTCCCGCTTGACCATGCTACGATTAATCAGGGGAACAGCGAATTGGAAAAAGTCGGAGATAAGGTTTTAGAACTGGCCAAAGAAATGGTCGGCTCCTATCCGCATAAAGTTGAATATGATATGGAAGTAGGACATCCGTCGGAACGGATCATCGCTTTGTCTAAAAAAGTGGAAGCCGACGCGATTGTTTTGGGCAGCCGCGGACTAAGCGGCATTGCTGAATTTTTCCTGGGCAGCGTGAGTTCCAAGGTTTCTCAGTATGCAACTGTGCCGGTACTGATCGTAAAATAATTACGGAGCGGTGTTTAAAGCTTTGACGAAGGATGATGAATATGTTAAAAAAAATCCTCGTACCTATCGACGGGACTGAATATTCCTGGCGGGCCATGGAATATGCCGCTTCGCTGGCAAAGCTGTCGGGTGGACACCTGGTTATTTTGACGGTCGTTAAGCCGGGGATTAAAGCTGTCGGTGGTGCTCCTTTGGAAGAAGAACTGGTCTACAGTGCCAATGGGCCGGTGATGCAGATCGGCAATGAGGTGCTGGGCGCTGCAAAGCACTTAATGGACAAACAGGAAATCCCCTGCGATTATCTGCTGGCTATCGGCAGCAGAGCAGCTGAAGAAATAATTAAGCTGAGCCGTCGCGAAAACTGTGACAGCATTGTTCTTGGCAGCCGTGGTTTTGGAGCTCTGGAAGGGCTTTTAAAAAACAGTGTCAGTAAAACGGTGATCGAAGAATCTGAACTGCCAGTCATTGTAATCAAATAAAAGTAGTCTTTGAGGCGCTGTGTATAAATTACACAGCGCCTTTTGTTGTTTTAAGAATAAAAACATTCTAAAAAATCAAAAATATTGAATATATATTATAATAATGCTATAATACCAATGGATAAACAAAATGCAAACTTTTAAAAATGTTAAAAATAAATATCCTGAAGAAGCCTTTTTTAACTAAAGTAAAAGTTGCAACTGGAAATATTTATAAAAGAGGTGCAGAAATGGGCTCGAAAATGATGGGCTGCGATGAATTTCCTCAAATCGCACGCACAGAAACTGCGCGTGCGATTTATTTGATTGATGTTGATACCTGTGAACTTGTTTATATGAATAAGAGTGCGAAAGACATGCTGCAGCTGGCCTATGAAGATGACAGCTACTGCGGTAAAAAATGTTATACGGTTTTACAGGGACTAAGCAGCAAGTGCAGCTTCTGCCGGAATAATCTGCTGACTACAGAGCGCATGTTTGTAGAAGAAATATATCAGCCGTTGGTACAGCGTTATTTGCAGGTCAAGAGTATTTTGTTCAATTATATGGGGCGCCGTCTGCGGCTTGAAATTCTATATAATTTTAAGGAAGAAGAGCTGGAACAGCAGAAAAAATATCTGGATCAAAAATTGGAACAGATTCGTTGGGTAGATAACCTTACAGGACTGTATAATAGAGAAAAATACAGCAGTCTGTTGAAGGATATAGAAACTAAGAAAATACGGCAGATAGGTATTGTCGATATGGATATCAACGGTCTGCGTAATATTAATGCAACCAAGGGCTATCAGTCAGGCGACAGAATCCTGATCAGGATAGCGGCACTTATCAAAAGTGTTTTTGGCGTTAATTCATTTCGTGTCGGCAGTGATGAGTTTGTCAGTTTGGCACTGAATATGGATAAAGTGGATTTTGAAGCAAAAGTAACGGCGCTGAAAGCTAAATTCAGTGCAGAGACAGATTTCAGGGTCTCAGTCGGCAGCTTATGGAGTGATAATTGCCGGGATATTTATAAAAAAGTATCTCAGGCAAATGCTGTGATGGAAGCGACAAAATCGTTTGGCTATAAAAATCTGACTGCCGATTATAATCATAAAGCTGAAAGCGCGCACCGGCTGTTGGCCGAGATCGCGGAAGGAAGGTTCAAAGTTCACCTGCAGCCGAAAATAAACCTGCAGACAGGTCTGATAGAAGGCGCCGAGGCCCTGGTCAGAAAAATCGACGAGCAGGGAGTGATCATATCACCGGACAATTTTATTCCTGATTATGAAGAAAATGGTTTGATAAATTATATCGACATCTTTGTTCTGAAGACAGTCTGCCGGATGCTGAAAGACTGGCGTGAACGTGGCGGCAGAGTTTTCAAGGTATCTGTAAATGTTTCGCGGGTAACGTTGATTGCGGAAGATACAATCAAAAACGGTGTGGCTATCTGTAAGAAATATGGTATTGATCCATGTCTGATTGATGTGGAGATCACTGAAAGCTTTGGTTTGCTGGAAAAAGAGCTGCTTGTGGATTTGATCAAAAGGATGCATGAGGCTGGCTTCAGTATTTCCATGGACGATTTCGGTACTAGCTTTTCTAATTTGGAGCTGTTGTCACAGGTGCATTTTGATACGGTAAAGTTTGACAAAAGTCTTACAGACAGTATTGTAGACAATCCTAAAACGCAGATTTTGTTTAAGGCGGCAGTTTCTATGTGCCGTGAATTTGGCGATACGCTGACTTTGGCTGAGGGCATTGAAAATGAAGAGCAGCTCAAGGTTTTGCAAAAGCTGGGCTGCCAGTTGGGGCAGGGTTATTATTTTGCCCGACCGCTGCCTGAAGACGAGTTTTGGGAGCGTTATATAAAAAAATAAAAAGCATAAAAATAACCCCGCTGTATTATTGCAGCGGGGTTTTCTTCTTCAGGTTCAGTATGAGCGCCGGCCCATTTCCGGATGCGCTACGGGTTTTAGATGCAGGCGCTTGGCCTGTTCTACGGCTTTATCCAGCGGCAGGTCCTGACGTCCGGACTTGTTTTCAAAGACACAGCAGGGAGTATCGCTTCCTACTTCTCCGCCTGGAAGATAAATATATTCCTGATTATCGTTATCGCCGAGAATAATACCGGCCAATAATTGTTCTGCTAGTATTTTTGACATAATATCCTCCTAGAACATGCGGCGTTTCCACAACCAGTAGCCTGTACCTACAGAAATCAGCAGGGCGATGGAAGTGATGGTGACAAAGCCGAATTCGTTGCCTTCCAGAGGCACCGGAACGTTCATGCCCCATAAGCCGCCGATAGTTGTGGGGATAGCTAAAATAATGGTTACGGAAGCCAGGAACTTCATAACTAAGTTCAGGTTATTACTGATGATAGAGGCAAATACTTCCATCATGCTGTTAAGAATGTGGCTGTACATTTCAACCATTTCAATAGCCTGTTTATATTCAATGATGACGTCTTCCAAAAGGTCTTCGTCTTCTTCGTAGAGCTTGATCAAATGTCCTGACTGATTTGTAGAACGCAGACGCAGCAGTTTTTCAGTAACGATATAATTGCTGCGCAGGGAAGTAGTAAAGTAGGTCAGTGACTTCTGAAGATCCAGCAGGTTGAATAACTCGGAGTTTTCCATGGATTTACGCAGATGCTGCTCCAGTTCATCAGTACGTTTGATGATGATACGAATATACTTTAGATATAAAGTAGCTGATTTATAAAGGATCTGGAACAGGAACCGCGTTTTTTTGAAGGTGCTGAAGAAACGATGATTATAGGAAGAAAAGTCAGCAACAACAGCGTTAGGCTCCAGACAGACGGTGACAATAAAGTCTTCAGCGATGATAATGCCGAGCGGAAGTGTGTCGTAGTCTTTGTTACTGCGTAAAAAAGGAATATCGACCAGGATCAGGATCTGGTCGTCTTCAGTTTCGATACGCGATTTTTCTTCTTCGTCAAGCGCGGCCGTCAGAAAATCCAGTTGGATCTTAGTAGCGGCGGCTATTTCATGCAGTTCTTCAGGGGAGGGACTGACAATGTCGATCCAGCAGCCCTTTTCTAATTGTTCAAGCTCAAGCTCATCGATGCCGTTTGGTGTACTTTTGAGGATCTTATACATTGCAGGTGCCCCCTTTCCTTGGAATTTGCGATGTTGTTATTTGTTTATATGCTGCTCCAGGGCCTGAGCCAGCTGGTCGCCGCAGGAGGTGCTGCGGTTGCCGCAGTGAATGCCGCGCAGTTTTGCGGCAACTTCCTCGACGGGAAGTCCTTCTACCAGGATGCCGATAGCTTTAAGATTGCCGGGGCAGCCGTTGACGAAAGTAACATTATGGACCTTGCCGTCAACGATGTCATAATTTATTTGTTGAGAGCAGGTGCCGCTGGTTTTGTAAGAATACATAAATTTAAGCCTCACTTATCAGGGAATTTCAGATAAATAAATCTTCTGTAATCTTTTTTACATTCGACATAAAAATCTAAAATCCTTGTTGCCAGCAGCAAAGTATAAAAAATTTTACAAGGAAGCCAGCGAATGTAAATGAGCTAAAGAAAGTAAAAAAGTGTTTTAAAAAGCTGTTTTACTTCACTTTGCAGAAGAAAATTGATATAATTATATCCATACTTGATGGGTAGGAGGGTAGTATGGCAGCAGGCGCCTTCTGAGGCGCGGAGTGGTTTTAATAAGCAGCAATGTAGCAGCGTAGAAAGGTAGTGTGGCATTTGTCTATTCAGTTGATTATCGTGTGCGTGTATATCGCGCTTTTGTTTGGTATCAGTTTTTATGTTAAAAGGCGGGCTGATAAAGGCTCGACGGAGTATTTGTTTGCCGGGCGTAAATTAAGTGCCGGCCTGATCGCGGTCAATATTACGGGGCTTGCGGTCGGTGCGGCTTCTACAGTGGGCGTTGCCGAAAATGCCTTTAAAGTAGGTATGGCGGCAGGCTGGTATAATGCAGCCTGGGCAGCGGGGGCTGTCGTGATGGGGCTTGTTGCCGCTGGGAAACTGCGGGCGATGAAGATTTCTACGATCCCGGAATTTTTTGAGAAATACTATGATACGAAAGGTCGTGTCATCAGCGCGGTCGGTCTTGTTATTATTATGTCTGTTATTACGGCGCTGCAGTATTTGGCGGGCGGGGCGATTCTGGCTTCGCTGCTGCCTGACATTTTCAGCTTTAAAGGCGGCATGATGATGAGTGCTGTTGTTTTCATCGGCATCACCCTGATCGGCGGTCTGTGGTCCTCAGGTCTTTCCAATATCGTCAGCGTCTGTCTGATTTATGTCGGTGTCCTGTATTCCTGCTTTGCCGCCGTCAATAATGCCGGCGGGATCGAGAATATTGCGGCTCAGCTGCCGCCGACGCTGGATTGGTTCGATCCTTTGGCTGGTATACCGATGGCGGTCATTATCGGCTGGTTCATAGTTATGGTCACACAAGCGATCACGGCACAGGGACCGGTGCAGATTGCCTGCGGTGCCCGTGATGCCAAAACTGCCCGTAAAGGCTTTCTTTTAGGCGGCATTTTGATTTTCCCGATCGGATTTTTATGCGCGCTGCTCGGCATTGTAGCGAAGGTTTCTTTCCCGGATATTACGGCGACTATGGCTCTGCCGAAAGTCGTTATGAGTCTGAACCCGGTGGCATCAGGAACGACGCTGGCTGCCTTGTGGGCGGCCGATGTTTCTACTGCCTGCACGATCCTTTTGGGGGCGGGCACTTTGTTCAGTCAGGATATTTACAAACGTTTTATTAATCCTTCTGTCAGCGATGAAAAATTTGTCACTGTCAATCGTCTGACTATTTTCGGGGTTGGTTTGATAACCTTGTGGTTTGCCTTCAATGCCGCAGGTATTTTGAAGACCATGATTGCCGGTCTGTCGATGACTACCGCTCTGACCTGTGTCTTTTTATTTACTGTGTTTGCGCCGGGGCTGTGCCGCAGAAGCAGTGCTTTTTATACAACGCTGGTCGGACTTTTAGGGCTGGTGGTCTGGGAATTTGTACCGGCGCTCCATGTTCTGCAGCATGTAATTTATTTTGAATGGCTTATTTGTATTGTAACCTTTTTAATAGTGGCAGTTGTTGATAAAACTCCGATTAAAGTACCGGAATATGTAGAGGAAGAGGCTTGATATTATGACCGACAGCAAACTCACCAGTATTGAAATCGGCCGTGCGGCCCTGAAAATAGCTGTTACAGGTTCACGCAGCGAAGAGCAGAGAATCAAGCAGGAACTGGCTGAACAGGGTATTCGTTCGACAGCGGTCGATTTTGGCGGGGAATTTATTCCGTCTATTGTCAAGATTGTTGAACGTGCTGTAGTGGCAGCGCAGAGGCAGGGCCTGGTTTCAGATACGCATGTTGGCGCCGGTGCGGTAGCAGGCGCTGCTCATGCGGCTTTAGAGCAGGTGAAAACCAAGGCTTTGGGCTTTAATGTCGGCGGCAAGATCGGTATTGCCCGCTGCGGTGAGCATTTGTGCGTTGCTATTTATATGGCGGTAGGCGTGCTCAATCTCAATGAGTTGTGTGTAGGTCTGGCGCATCGTTCGCTGGATAATGTGGAATAAGGACGCAATAGTAAAAGCAGTGAGGTTATTATGAATATATTTGATGTTATCGGACCGGTAATGATTGGTCCGTCCAGCTCGCATACGGCTGGAGCCGTACGTTTATCGTTATTGGCGATCAGCATTCTGGGGGCCTGGCCGGTAAAGGCGCAGATTGCTTTGCATGGGAGCTTTGCTCAAACTTACCGCGGCCATGGCACGGATATGGCGCTTCTTGCGGGACTGATGGGCTGGCTGCCGGATGATGCCAGGATTCCGCAGGCAATGGATTTTGCGCAGAAGCAGGGCTTGGAATACGCATTTTCCACGATCAATCTAGGTGATCTGACACATCCCAATACGGTCTATTTTAAATTGACAGCTGCAGATGGCAGAAAATGCGAAGTTATTGGTTCTTCTATTGGCGGCGGACAGGTTCTGGTAACTTCTATTGACGGTGCGGCTGTAGAACTGAGCGGTAAGCTGCCGGCGATCCTTACCTTGCATAAGGATAAGCCTGGTGTTATTTCCCTGGTCAGCAGCGCTTTGGCAAGTGCCGGTATCAATATTGCCGGTATGCGGGTTTTCAGGGCGAATAAAGGCGGGTTGGCAACGATGGTTATTGAATGTGACCAGGTGGTGCCGGAGCCGATAATCAATCTGGTTGCTGCTTTGGAACCTATGCAGTCGGTGCGGTTCATCCGTAATGTTTTGTGAGGTGCAGCGTGATTAACGAGAAAATTTCTTTAAGGACCTGGATTGAGGCCGCAGCTGATCAGGGTGTTCCGTTACATACTTATCTGCTGAAGCTCAGCAGCGAAGAGCTTGAACTGAGTGAAGATGCTATACTGGAGCAGATGCAGACAATGCTGCAGGTAATGGAAGAATCGGCAGCATTCGGTCTGACCGGGGTAAGTTCACACAGCGGCCTGACTGGTGGTGCTGCTAAAAAGTTGCAGGAGGCCAGACGGTCTGAAAATTATAAAAATATTTTAGGCGGTGTCGTCAACGATGCTGTGGCTTATGCCATGGCTGTAGGTGAATGCAATGCGGCGATGGGACGTATCGTCGCCGCTCCTACCGCCGGAGCCAGCGGCGTTCTGCCGGGAGTACTTTTGGCATTGAAGCAGCATTACAATTTGAACGAACGGCAAATGGCTGAAGCTTTGGTCGTGGCTGGTAATATTGGTATGGTCATAGCCAGCCGCGCTTCACTGTCGGGCGCTATGGGCGGATGTCAGGCTGAATGCGGCAGCGGTGCGGCTATGGCGGCCGGTGCCGCTGTAGATGTGCTGGGAGGCACTCCAGAACAGGTAGGACATGCAGTGGCGATAGTCTTCAAAAATATGCTGGGGCTTGTTTGTGACCCTGTTGCCGGTCTGGTAGAAGTGCCGTGTATCAAACGAAACGGCGGTGCCGCTGTACAGGCGTTGCTGGCAGCAGAATTGGCTCTGGCTGGTATCACAAGCTTTATCCCTGCAGACGAAGCCATTGATGCGATGAAGTCAGTAGGCGATCGTTTGCCCTGCACGCTTAAGGAAACGGCGGAAGGCGGACTGGCACAGACACCAACTGCACTGGCCTGGGCACAGGCTTATTTTGCCGCTGATGGTAAAATTTGAAAAATATTTTTGATAAGTATTAAATGGAGGTAAATCAAATGAAAAAAATTATTAAGACTGAAAATGCACCGGCTGCTATCGGGCCTTATTCTCAGGCTGTCATGGCTAATGGTATGTTGTATATGTCAGGTCAGATAGCTTTGGTTCCTGAAACAGGCGAAGTAGTAGATGAAGGTATTGAAGCGCAGACGATCAGAGTCTTGAGAAATATGGAAGGCGTATTGTCTGAGGCAGGTTTGACTTTTGACGATGTGGTAAAAACCACTGTTTTTTTAACTGATATGGAAGATTTTGGCGTTGTTAACAGCATTTACGGTGAAAAGTTTGCTGAAAACGCTCCTGCGCGTTCCTGCGTACAGGTTGCGGGACTGCCGAAAGGTGTTAAAGTTGAAATAGAAGCAATCGCTGTCTGCAAATAATAATCCCTGCAAAAAAATGTAAAAAAGTTTATAAAAAAGATTGACATAAACTAGTGGCTATGGTAGAATAACATTCGTCGCCAAGCTATTAAGTTTGGACAATTTGGTGGCTGTGGTGAAGCGGTTAACACGGCGGATTGTGGCTCCGTTACTCGAGGGTTCGATCCCCTCCAGTCACCCCATAATTATCCGGTTTCTATCCTTGGGGCGTAGCCAAGTCGGTAAGGCACGGGACTTTGACTCCCGCATGCGTTGGTTCGAGTCCAGCCGCCCCAGCCAATGTGATCCACTAGCTCAGTCGGTAGAGCACCTGACTTTTAATCAGGGTGTCCCGCGTTCGAGTCGCGGGTGGATCACCATTTTTTTTGCCTGTTTGCGAGTGTGGCGGAACTGGCAGACGCACTAGACTTAGGATCTAGCGTCTTACGACGTGCAGGTTCGATTCCTGTCACTCGCACCAATCAAATTATAAAGCTGTAGAATCGTTAGATTCTGCAGCTTTTATTTTTTACACTTGCTGATTATTGAACTATTAAAGTTCAAGGGCTAGCGAGTGTATTTTTTATTTGAGGCTGGTAGGAACTGTTGGAGCAATAATTAAGATTAATGTATAATATATGGAACAATAAAGGATATTAATTTTCTAATAGAATTAAAAACTAAAAAGGTGTTGACAAAAACAGAAAATAATATTATATTAATACTAAAGAAAATATCATTAACAGTAGATAACAGACTGGGGTATTTCGATTAGCAAATGCGTATTCGGGCGCTGACCCCGTAAATAAAAATATAGGAGGATAAAGACATGAGAAGTATTACAACATTAGACCTGCAATATGCCCATAGATTTTATGGGTTTAAAGGTGAAGCACAGTATCTGCATGGACATTCAGGTATTCTGACTATTGAGGTGGAAGATTCTGTCGAACCAGGTGTTAATATGGTATTTCCCTGTAATGAAATTCAAAAAACTGCCTGGGACGTTTTAAAGAACTTCGATCATGCACTGATTTTGAGGGAAGATGATCCGTTACTGCCGGCAGTACTTGATGTTTATGAAAAACAGGGTATTCGTAATGGCGCTCCGCAGAACCAGATGAAAGGTGTGGCTTTCAAGACAGAACTGGCAACAGCATACCCGGATTGTCGTCTTGTGGTTACAAAAGAAACTATGACTGTCGAGGGCATGATCAAGATCGTTTATGATCTGCTTAAAGACAAACTCAATATTGCGAAAATAACTTTTGTCAGCGGTGTCAATACTGCTTCGGCAGAGTTCACAACCAAGAATCAAATTGATCGTTGCCCGCTGTGTGGTATTGCCTTGAATGAAAATGGTGTTTGCCCGAAGTGCGGCTATAAAAAATGATAGTATAGAAATAATGAAAACAGCAGGCCTCATAGGCCTGCTGTTTTTTGTTGGGATAAGATGGACGAAGGATTACAGGATATCCATATTAAAATTACTGGAGGAAAATAAACCAACAGCAATTTAAAACAGGATACAGGAAAAATTTTTATTTGTATCTTGACTTGGAGTGCGCTTTAAGTGTTATGATTGACAAAAGAGGAACGCATAGGTGTTTGTAGAAAAACTTAGTGTTTATTTTGCCGTAGCGGAGAACATTACAGCGAAGTGAAATTAGATAACTAAAGTTTCGGCTTGGAAGTATATATGGGGGGAGACTTGTTATGCGGGGGCTGAATAATGAAAAAAGATACGCCTTGCTGGACAGTCTGCGAGGGCTGCTGTTATTGGAGATGATCGTCTATCATTTTTTTTGGGACCTGGTGTATTTATTTGAGCAGGATTTGCCCTGGTTTCATAGCAGTTTGTGTTATTGGTGACAGCAAAGTATTTGCTGGCGTTTTATTTTTCTATCAGGCTTTTGCTGGTCTTTAGGGAAAAGGGCTGTACGGCGTGCTGTGCAGGTTTTTGGGGGAAGTGTTCTGGTGATGGTTATAACGCACATTTTTGTGCCGGACCAGGCGGTTACCTTTGGCGTTTTATTCTTTCTGGGGTCAGGTATGCTGCTGCTGGAGATGCTTGACCGGTGGCTGTGCAGGCTGGCTCCTGTCTGGGGCATTACAGCAAGCGGTATGTTATTTTTTCTGACCCGCAGTATCAACGACGGTTATTTAGGTTTTGAGGAGTGGAATTTTTTCAAAATACCGGAGCAGCTGTATCTGAATAAATTCACTACTTATGTAGGATTTACAGAAGCAGGATTTTTTTCCAGTGATTATTTTTCTTTAATGCCCTGGTTCTTTTTATATTTGGCAGGTTATTACTGTCTGCGTTTTTGTGAAGTTCTGGGCGGGTTGCCTCAGATCTTCGATTATGGCAGCGGCTGTCTGAGTTTTTTCGGACGGAGGTCTTTGTTAGTCTATCTTCTGCATCAGCCGCTTTTGTACTTGCTGCTGACGTCGATTTTGGGTGGTAAGGTATTGCTTTAAGGAGAAGGAGTGTTGAGAGTATGGAATATCGTGAATTAGGACGGACAGGTATTAAAGTCAGTGTGATAGCATTAGGGTGCGAAGGCTTTGTTGCCAACGAAGGTGTTTTGACGGAGCAACTGCTGAATGCGGCAGAGCAAGGCGGCATTAACTGTATTGATTTGTATGCGCCGCAGCCGGAAATGCGCAGCCGTTTGGGTAAATGGCTGCGTGGCCGCCGCGGTAAATTTGTTTTACAGGCACATTTATGTACGGTTTGGCAGGAGGGACAGTATAAGCGGACCAGAGAGATCGTGGAAGTGAAAGCGAGCTTTGAAGATCTGCTGACGCGACTGGCAACAGACTATATAGACATTGGGATGATCCATTATGTGGACTCTTTGGAAGATTGGGAAGCGGTGGCTGGTGGTCCGGTAATGGCGTATGCCAGAGAAATGCAGGCGCAGGGAAAAATCAGGCATATCGGTTTGAGCAGCCATAATCCTGCTGCAGCCATGCAGGCTGTACAAAGCGGTTTGATCGATGTACTGATGTTCAGCGTTAACCCCTGCTATGACCTGCAGCCGGCTAATGAAGACTGTTACGCGCTTTGGGATGAGAAAAATTATGACAGGCAGCTTGTGAATATGGATCCGGAGCGGGAAGCGCTGTATGAAACCTGCAGCAGCCTGGGTGTCGCTATAACCGTAATGAAAGCGTTTGGCGGCGGTGATTTGCTGGATGAAGAGCTTTCGCCGGCAGGAAAAGCTTTGACTGTTAATCAGTGCCTGCACTATGCTTTGACGCGTCCCGGAGTAGCGGCAGTGATGTCGGGAGCGCATACTGTTGACGAGCTGGAAAAATGTCTTGAATATACTACGGCTGCTGATGTTGAAAAGGATTATGCGGCTGCTTTTGCCGCTTTACCGAAAATCAGCTGGGAAGGGCACTGCATGTATTGCGGGCATTGCGCTCCCTGTCCGCAGGGAATAGATGTGGCGGCAGTAACTAAATTTTTGAATCTTACCAAAGCTCAGAACAGTGTTCCTGAAACAGTACGCGAACATTATGCTGCGCAGCGGCATTATGCCGGGGAGTGCGTGAAATGCGGCGCTTGTGAGAAGCGCTGTCCGTTTAAAGTTGCAGTTATCCAAAATATGCAGGAAGCCGTAAAAGTGTTTGGTATGTAATAACTTGAAGAAACTTAAAAATAAATTATTACTTGACTTGGAGTTGGCTCCAGGTGTTAAAATAATCGCAGGAGGAGGTGTTGCTCTATGACGATTGCTGAAGTCAGTAAAACGTTTGGTTTGACCGCTGATACGCTGCGTTATTATGAACGGATTGGCCTGATACCGCCGGTCAAGCGCAGCAGCAGTGGTATTCGTGATTATGATGAAAAAGATTGTAATTGGGTAGAATTTATTAAGTGTATGCGCGGTGTTGGTATTCCGGTAGAAATGCTGATTGAATATGTGGCGATGTTCCGTTTGGGCAAGGAGACGATTGCCGCCCGTAAAGCTCTTTTGGTAGAGCAAAGACAGCAGCTTGCCGAAAAGATAGTAGCTATGCAGGCTGTTCTGGAACGGTTAGATATGAAAATAGCTGGTTATGAGGAAAGATGTTTAAAATTTGAGGAAGAAAATTTAAGACAATAAATAAGATTTGCAGCAGAGGTCAGCCATGCGTTGGCTGACCTCTGCTTTGTTACGCTGTTTATTGCAGAATAAAGAAAATATGATTTGTAAGTGAATAAAGTATTGACAAATTTAAATAGTCTAATATATAATTTAGGAGCTGGATATTCTGGTAGGTGAGGCTACCACAGGGATATGGATTGCTGCCGCGGAGTGGTGGAGACACCATGAGCAGGTTTGAACAGGCTATGTCGACAACAAGGCATAATCTAATGCAATTTCACCGCCCTGTGGAGTTAAAGCTTGAACAGGGCCGGTTCTGATTGAACTGCAAGGTAAATTTGTTTTATTGCCGCGTCTTTGTTTAAGCATTGACGCGGTTTTTTATTTGCCGCGGCCAGCCGCAGAATTTTGATTATAGATATTTTATAAAAAGGTGAGGTGAGAAGAATGGACGCAGGAGGCAGTAGGGGCATAAAACCAAAAGGCGAAGAACCAGGGAGCAGTCTGCCGTCAGGGCGTCTGTTCTTCCGCGACAATTACATATAAATACTTTGTCTTTTCGTTGTGTGTCCTACTTTCCTGAAAGTATGCAGTAAAACCGTAAGGAGGTAGAAAACAATGAAAAAGAAATTACTGTTTTTTAAAAATAACCCGCAGGAGATCCTGCATCGTGAGAAGGTCAATGAAAGGCTGCGTTTTGCTGCAGCTCATGACGTGAACACAGTTCTGAAGTATTTGGGAACGACGGGCAAAGGACTGCCATCCGGTATGGTGGAGCAGGCTCGTGAACGGTATGGAGATAATGCCGTGACGCATGGACAAAAAGAATCTCTGTTCACGCGTATCTGCAAAGCTTTTATTAATCCTTTTACAGCGATTTTGTTTGTTTTGGCGGCAGTATCGGCTTTTACAGATATCTGGCTGGCTGATCCAGGTGAAGAAGACGCCGTTACTGTGATTATTATTACGACGATGGTTATGATTTCCGGTATCCTGCGTTTTGTGCAGGAAACGAGAAGCGGTAACGCGGCGGCTAAATTATCGGCTATGATCGAAACGACGACCTGTGTGGAAAGAATGGAAACGGGTCAGCAGGAGATACCACTGGACGAAGTCGTCGTCGGTGATCTTGTTCATTTATCGGCTGGCGATATGGTACCTGCTGATATTCGTATTATCTTTGCCAGGGATCTGTTTGTCAGCCAGTCGGCATTGACCGGTGAAAGTGAACCGGTAGAGAAATATCTTTCCCTGGATGTTCAGGCAGCTTCTATAACAGAAGAACCTAATCTGGCCTTTATGGGCAGTAATGTCATCAGCGGTACAGCGGTAGGAGTTGCCGTAGCAGTGGGCAATGATACGCTTTTGGGCGAAATGGCCAAGGCGCTGAACAGCAAGCCTCCGAAAACCAGCTTCGAAAAAGGTGTCAATTCTGTTTCCTGGGTTTTGATACGTTTTATGCTGGTCATGGTGCCGGTAGTTTTATTTATCAACGGCTTTACCAAAGGTGACTGGATGAATGCGGCCTTGTTTGCTATTTCCGTGGCCGTAGGGCTGACGCCTGAAATGCTGCCGATGATTGTGACGACCTGTCTGGCCAAAGGTGCGGTCGCAATGTCCAGAGAAAAAGTCATTATCAAAAATTTAAATTCGATCCAGAACCTTGGATCTATTGATATTCTCTGCACTGATAAGACCGGTACGCTGACGCAGGATAAGGTTGTACTGGAATATCATCTGGATATTGAAGGCAAAGAAGCGCCGCGGGTATTGCGGCATGCCTTTTTAAACAGTTATTACCAGACGGGTCTGAAAAATCTGATGGATATTGCCATTATCAGCAGGACGAAACTGGAAGAGAAAGAAAACAAAGATCAGTTGGGTGGTCTGGAACATTTTTACCAGAAGGTAGATGAGCTGCCCTTTGATTTTGAACGGCGCCGGATGAGTGTGGTAGTAGAAGACCGGAACGGGAAAACCCAAATGATCACTAAGGGCGCCGTAGAGGAAATGCTGAATATTTCGGCTTTTGTCGAATATGCAGGGCGTATAGTGCCGCTGACGGCGTCTATGAAAAAGCTGGTCCTGGAAAAAGTGGATGCGCTTAATGCCGATGGCTTGAGAGTCATTGCCGTAGCGCAGAAAACCAATCCTTCGCCGATAGGAGCTTTTTCGATAGCTGACGAGAACGAAATGGTTTTGATCGGTTATCTGGCGTTTCTGGATCCGCCTAAAGAAACGACTGCAGCTGCGATCAGGGCTTTGCAGGAGCATGGTGTTGCTGTAAAAATACTGACCGGGGACAATGAAAAGGTTACAAAATGTGTTTGCCGTCATGTAGGCCTTGCAGCAGAAAAAATGCTGTTGGGTTCTGAGGTGGAAGCAATGAGCAACGAAGAATTGGCGGCAGCAGCAGAGTATACCACTGTCTTTGCCAAATTGGCACCGGCGCAGAAAGCCAGAGTAGTACGTCTGCTGCGTGAAAATGGACATTCTGTAGGTTATCTCGGCGATGGCATCAACGATGCGGCAGCCATGAAAGCCTCTGATGTTGGTATTTCTGTTGATACGGCCGTGGATATTGCCAAGGAATCGGCGGATGTAATTTTACTGGAAAAAGATTTGCTGGTTTTGGAAAAGGGTATTCTTGAAGGCCGTAAAACCTATGCTAATATGATTAAATATATCAAGATGACGGCTTCGTCTAATTTTGGTAATATTTTTTCGGTTTTGATCGCCAGTGCTTTTCTGCCCTTCCTGCCGATGGCGTCGATCCATCTGATTTTGCTGAATCTGATTTACGATATCTCCTGTACGGCGATTCCCTGGGATAATGTGGACAAAGAGTTTTTGACCAAGCCCAGAAAATGGGATGCTTCCAGTGTCAGCAAATTTATGCTTTGGATCGGTCCTACAAGTTCTGTTTTCGATATTTTGACCTATGTACTGATGTATTTCATCATTTGTCCGGCCGTTGTCGGCGGCTATTTGTTTCACGAACTGAGTGATTCTGCCCAGCAGGCATTATATATCGCTGTTTTTCAGGCTGGTTGGTTTGTTGAGTCAATGTGGACGCAGACGCTGGTTATCCATATGATCAGAACGCCAAAGATTCCCTTCCTGCAGAGCCGCGCTTCAGCGCCTGTAACATTACTTACATTTATCGGTATCGCAGTGCTGACAGTGATACCGTTTACAGCGGTAGGACATGCTATCGGGCTGGCTTCGCTGCCTGGTGAATATTTTAGCTGGCTGGCCGCTATTACTTTGGCATATATGCTTTTGGCTACGATGATGAAAAAACTTTATATCAAGCGCTATGGAGAACTTCTATAGTTGTTTATAGACGCTGGAACGCATATAATATAAAGATACGAAGCGTAATAAATGGGGGAATGGATTAATGCTGGGGACTATCGTCAATACAAGCACGATCATTGCCGGCAGCGTGCTTGGCAGTGTGTTCAGACAGGGGATCAAAGAAAATTACAAAAAAGCACTCTTTGATGCGTTGGGATTGGCTACTGTTGCTCTGGGAGCTAATGCAGTAGTCAGCAATATGCCGCAGAGCAGGTTTCCCGTCTTGTTCATTCTTAGTCTGGCGCTGGGCAGCATTATCGGTACTTTGCTTGATATCGACGGCCGCTTTCAGCGTCTGGCAGGGCGGTTCAAAGGCGGGTCCGACCTTGGTCAGGGGCTGTCTACGGCAATACTGCTTTTCTGTATCGGGACCCTGTCGATTCTGGGGCCGATAGAAAGCGCGCTGTATGGTAATAACACTTATCTTTTTACTAATGCTACGCTTGATTTTGTAGCCTCGATGGTTTTGGCCTCCGCATATGGCATCGGGATAGCCTTGGCAGGAGTCGTACTGTTTTGCTGGCAGGGGTCGATCTATCTGCTGGCCGGTTGGCTGGCGCCGTTTTTGACGGCTGAGCTGATGACGGAAATTTCGATTATCGGCGGAGTTTTTATTATGAGCTCCGGGTTTGCGATTTTAGAATTAAAAAAGTTTAAGACCCTGAATATGCTGCCGGCACTTATTGTTCCTGCAGTTTGGGTACTGATTTTAAAATGTTTTTCCTGAGCTAAAAACGGCCTCATTTGAAAATGAGGCCGTTTTTTAGTTTTTTTAAGTGATTATCTTAACAAAAAAATAAGTTAAAAGTGTAAAATAGCTGTTAGAAAGCAGGTTGTGGACTTGTAGAAAAATGTGGCAGTGTTATAATAAAACTGTAAGGAGAATTTAAAACAGCGGTTAGGGCCGAAAAGTTAATTGCTTTTTTAAATTCTCAGTGCTATAATATAGTAAAAGATAATTTTTATTTGTTGCGATTACACACTGCAAATAAATCAAAATTTTGAAAGGTGGTGGCAGTAATGCCAAATTTTGCAAACCCGTTTCAAGGTAATGTCAACAGAAAGTTAACCAAAGAAGAATTGATCCAAGCCGTACGTCTGGATATCGCAGGTGAGCTGGAAGCTATTTACTTGTATGATGCCCATGTACAGGCTACTGATGACGAAGTGGCAAAAATGGTTATTTCCGATATTCGTGACGAAGAAAAAGCCCATGTCGGTGAGTTGATGACTTTGCTGCGTTATCTTGATCCTGCTGAAGCAGAACATTTCATTTCCGGTGAAGGCGAAGTTAAGGAAATGCTTGAAGGCCTTGGTATGAAAGCTGCCGGGATTGCCGATGACAAAACGGAAGTTACCAATAAAGCGACTACCGTAGGCAGCCTGCTGGATAAATAGGAGGTATGGTCATGGAATTTTTAATGCGTGATGATGTTAATCTGTCTGCCGAGCAATGGCAGTCTATTGATAGTGCCGTAATCCAAGCGGCAAGAAATGTTTTGGTTGGACGTAAATTTTTACAGATTTACGGTCCTTTGGGTGCCGGTACACAAAGTGTGAATGTAGATGTGCTGACTCCTGCTGAAAAAGGCAGTGTAGATTTCTTCGGTGAGGAAGAGGAAGCTGTAAAAGTTACAGGCCGCAGTTTTAAAGAGCTGCCAATGATCTATCGTGATTTTGTGTTATCCTGGAGAGATATGGAACAAGCCAGACAGATCGGTATGCCGATTGATTTGGGTGCGGTCAGCGCTGCTGCAAATGCCTGCGCTCAGAAAGAAGACCTGATGATTTTTGCAGGGAATCCGAAAGCTGGTTATGAAGGCCTGGCTACAGCAGAAGGCGCTTTTAAAGTGAAAAAATCCGACTGGAGCAAAGATGAAAATGCTTTCAGCGATGTTGTTAAAGGTCTGCAGCATTTTGCGGACAAGAATTTGAGAGGCCGTTATGCTTTGGCAGTCAGCCCTGACCTATATGCACAGTTACAGCGTTTACAGGTCAGCACCGGATTGCTGGAAAGCGAACGCATCAAAACCCTGGTTGGCGGCGGATTATATATGACTCCGGCTTTAGGTCTTAATAAAGCCGTATTGGTCTGCGCTGAACCGCAGAATATGGATCTTGTTATCGGTCAGGACCTTATTACCGGTTATATGGGTTCTGCTAAGCTGAATCACGAATTCCGTGTATTTGAAACAGCTTTGCTGCGTATCAAATGCAAAGATGCAGTAGTGGTTTTTGGCTGATCGTAAAATTTAAAGCCTGCCGGCATATTATGTCGGCAGGCTTTTTACTATGCAGGACAGCAATACTGAAAGCAAACTAATATTTATTTAGTAAAAATACTTGATGTTTAATAATTAGAAATAAGCTATAATAAAATAAAAATAGATTATTGGTATTGAGGAGGCCGGGCATGGATAAAAAACGTGGTTATAATATAAAATATTTATTGCTGTTCAGTTCAGCAGCTGCGTTGCTGTGCGCTCTGGCCGCATATATCAGCATTAACGATACCTATAAGTATACCCGTGAAAGAGCAGCTTTTCTGGCGGAAAGCTATGGCTCTCAGACGCGCTACGAATTGATGGATCTTTATGATGACGCTTTTGTTTTACGTGAGCTGATCCAGCAGGGAATGCTGGATGCCAAAGGCACAAAAATAGCCGTACACGAAAAAGGCTTTCGTAATATGTCAGAGCTTGGTATCCAGAGAATGAACAATGTCTGTACAGCCTTTGACGATATGTCTCTGATCACAAATGTATCTTTGGCTATGGCAGAAGGTCCGCTGCAGGACGGTATTCCGGAGAAAACTGTGATTTCCTATTGCTTTCCTTATGAAATCAATAAAAGTGCCCTGGGAAAAAATCTGATGGTCCAGCCGAAAAGGGATGACGCCATCAGGAAAGTGTATCGCAAGCAGGGCGAGTTGGTGATCGAAGGGCCGTTCAGAAGGATTCAGGATAATGAGTTGGTTTTGGCAGGCAGGGTCGCTGTAAAAAATTCTGACGGTTCACCCTGGGGCTTAGTTGCTGTGACTTTGGACATGAATCCGGCAAGTCCTAAATATGCTTTGCAGAACATAAATTTTGCCGCATTGCAGGGGCAAAAATATCGTTATCATTTATACAAGGTAGAAAACGGAGCCAAATTGACGATTGCTGCTTCTGACCATGCGGCAATGGCAATGACAGGCGGAATGAAATATGATATCGAGCTGCCGAATGCCAGCTGCATTATAGAGGTAGACAAAGCAGGCGGCTGGGTTGGCAATAATATAATCTTTTTGAATGCAGGCATTGCCTTTTTTGTATGGCTGCTGAGTGTTTTTGCCGTAAAAAAATGGCTGGAAAATAAGGAGGTCCACCGTGAGATCGCAGACAGGGAAGAAATACTGCGGCAGATTGCCGATAATATCAACGGAGGCGTTTTGACACTGGTCAATGATGCCGGCTTCTGCATCCGTTATGCCAACGATGGATTTCTAAAACTGATCGGCTATACAAGGGAAGAATTGGAAAACGTACCATCTTTTTTGAGGGCGCATTTGATATATGAAGAGGATACACCTAAATTTCAGGCATTATTGGATGGTGTCTGGCATCTTAATGATAAGATAGATTTGGAGATGCGCCTGCTGCATAAAAACGGGCATTATATACCTGTTTTGATCCGTGGCAGCGTGGGGATAGATAAAGACGGTATGCTGGTAATGTACTGCGTTATTGTCGATATCAGCGAACAAAAGCGTATCATCCAGGAACTGGAACTGGAGAAGGAGCGTTATGATCTTTTAGTGCAGGCTTCCAACGAAATAATTTTTGACGTGGACGTACTGCCGGAGCATATTGCCTGGTCACCGCTGTATCGCAGGATTTTTGGCTTTGAACCCTTTGGTAAGCTTGCTTCTGAGTCTGCGCCGCCGTTAAAATCGGATGCTGATAAGAATATTGACGTTATCAGTGCGTTTATCCATAAAATTATTGCAGAGAAGCATTCCGACAGTGAAGAACTGCTGCTCAGTTATGCTAATGGCGAGCAGCACTGGTTCAGGATCAGGGCTAACTGCATCATCAAAAAAGAAACAGTGATCCGCCTTGTAGGCAAGCTGGATAATATTGATGCAGAAATGCTTGAAAAAGAAAAGCTGCAGGACATGAGCCGTATCGATCAGCTGACAGGAGTTTATAATAAAGCCGGCTTTAAAACTGTTGTGGAACCGCTGCTGAAAGAAAGCGCTTCAGGCAGCTTTATCTTTACTGACCTGGATAATTTTAAAACAGTCAACGATACTTTAGGGCATCAGACAGGTGATAAAGTTTTACAGGAAATGGCAGCAAAGCTGCAGCAGTTTTTCCGCTCCGATGATATTATCGGCCGTTTTGGCGGTGACGAATTTTATATTTATGCACCGGGGCTTTCGCCGGAGGCGACAGTCAAAAGGGCGGAGGATTTATGCCGTATTCTGCATACTACCTATGATGGCGTTACTGTTTCTGCCAGCATTGGCATTTGTTATTTCCCTGAGCATGGCAGGGATTTTGACAAGCTGGTGCATTTGGCTGATGTGGCCGCGTATGTTGTAAAAGAAAGAGGCAAGGGCGGTTATCATGTTTATGAGCCAGGTGATAAAATTTAATTTTGCTTGCTATTGCCGGCAAAAGATGCTAAAGTTAATTTAATATCATAAGTCGATCCACTGGGGGCGCATTATGCTGAGAGGCCGCAAGGCCGACCCTTAGAACCTGATTTCCGGGTAATACCGGCGTAGGGAAGTGGCGTAAGCGCGAGCCAAAGCCAATTTCCTGCGGGAGATTGGCTTTTTATTTTGAAGGGAGCGTTTAATAATGGCAACACAGATGCAGTTGGCCCGTCAGGGCATAATCACGGAAGCGATGCGTCAGGTAGCGGCGCAGGAACAGTTGGAGCCTGAGGTCATCAGGGCTGGTGTAGCGGCAGGAACAATAGCTGTTTGCTGCAATATCAACCACAAAAATCTTGTGCCGCGCGGTGTAGGGCAAGGACTGTCAGTCAAGGTCAATGCCAATATCGGTACCTCCAGCGCCTATCCTGATCCTGAACCTGAGCTGGCTAAGCTGCGCGCTGCTATTGATGCCGGTGCCGATTCGGTGATGGATCTTTCGACAGGCGACAATATCGATGCTTCGCGCAAGGCTATCATTGCTGCCTCCACTGTAATGGTTGGTACGGTACCTATTTATCAGGCAACGGTAGCAACTATTAAAAAACGCGGTACCGTTGTGGAAATGACGAAAGAGGACCTGTTTGAAGTTATTCGTCAGCAGGCTGCCGACGGTGCTGATTTTATGACGATCCACTGCGGTATCAACCGTCAGGTTCTGCATGCTCTTGTCAGTGAAGGTCGCGTTATGGACGTTGTCAGCCGCGGCGGCAGTTTTATTACCGGCTGGATGCTGCATAATGATCGTGAAAATCCTTTATATGAATATTATGATGAAATATTGGAGATCTGCGCAGAGTATGATGTAACGATCAGTTTAGGTGACGGACTGCGGCCCGGCTGCCTGGCAGATGCTACAGACAGGGCGCAGATTCAGGAGCTGTTGAATTTGGGAGAATTGACCCAGCGGGCCTGGCAGCGTGGTGTACAGGTAATGGTTGAAGGACCGGGACATGTTCCGTATAATCAGATTGCCGCTAATATGCAGCTGCAGAAGCGTTTATGTCATGGTGCGCCTTTTTATGTTTTGGGGCCATTGGTAACTGATATAGCGCCTGGTTACGATCATATTACTTCTGCCATCGGCGGTACTCTGGCTGCGGTCAGCGGCGCTGACTTTTTGTGTTATGTAACGCCGGCCGAACATTTGGGGCTGCCTGATATTGACGATGTACGCGAAGGCGTGATCGCAACGAAGATCGCGGCTCATGCTGCCGATATTGCCAGGGGACTGCCCCAGGCTGTAGCCTGGGATAGGGAAATGGCTGTCGCACGTAAAAATCTTGACTGGCCGGAACAGATTCGTCTGGCACTTGATCCGGTGAAGGCGCAGGCTTACCGCGATAAGAAGAATAAGGCGGAGGATGAAGCTTGTTCCATGTGCGGCGATTACTGCGCTGTCAAGATCGTGGGACAATATTTGGAAGCGCATCGGAAAAAACAATAATAACCGTAAAAAGAGGACTTACATACGTAAGTCCTCTTTTTTATTATTCTTTGTATAAATAATCCTGTACCTTGCTGTGACTGTCTTCAGGTCCGACCATAATAAAGACGTCTCCGGCTTCGAAAAGCGCATAGGGACCCGGCGAAACGATCAGCTCTTCGCCTTTGCGGATAGCGACGACGGTAACGCCGGTGCTTTGCCAGAAGTTTATTTCCGAGATCATTTGTCCCAGGAAACGGCAGTCTTGAGTTATTTTTACTTCATAAGGCAAGATAGGTGATGCCAAACGGAATTTTTCAATATATTCCAGCAGCTGATGAACATTATCTAAAATATCGTCCTGTTGTTTTTTCTGTTGTTCCGATAAGGTTTCGATATTTTTTTTCAGTTCGGTAATGGTAGAAATATTGCGGAAACGGCTTACCAGCTGTGAGGCCCGTTCGGCCGAAAGCACTGTGCTGCCGCTGCCTGATTCAATGGCGACGATGCCGACATCCTGCAGCATGAACATGGCGCGGCGGATCGTTTCAGGAGAAACGGCATAATGAGCTGCAAGCATGGAGCGTCCGTAAATTTTTTCGCCGGCCTTATATTTGCCGGCAGCTATCTTGGAAGCGATATCGATAGCGATTTTCTGATAGATTGGTTCTGCTATTTTGTGTTTGTTAGCCATGGTAGAGTCCTTTACAGTAAAAAATTAGTAAAAATCAGCAGGTTTAAAATTTATATCTGTCTGCTGGCAAGGCGCAGCAGCAAAGTCCGCAAGTGGCCTGGCAGGCGGCTGCGGATGTTTCACAAAAGAAACTATTAACTGACATTTGCAGATCTTCGCAGTGTAAAAAAGTAATTAAAGTAAATTGACAAGCTTTTATAAGTAAGTTAAACTAAAAAACAGATAGAAGCAACTCAATAATAACATAAAGTTGTCGGATTGAAAAGGGGGGAGTTTTGATGAAGAAAAAAATACTGCAGCTGTTGGGTATGGTTTTGTTTGTAGGCCTGCTGGCAGGCTGCGGCAGCAATAATGAAAAAACGGTAGTTTTTTCTGATGCCGGCTGGGACAGTGTGAAGTTTCATAATGCGGTAGCCGGTTTGATTGCAGAAAAGGCTTATGGTTTAAAAGTGGAAACGATGAACGGCTCGACGCCGATTATGGAAGCGGCACTGGTGCGCGGTGATGTGGACGTAAATATGGAGCTCTGGACGGATAACGTTGCTACCTATCAGGCTGATAAAGCCGCTGGTGGGATAGTCGATCTGGGAATCAACTTCGATGATAATAAACAGGGCCTGTATGTACCGCGTTATGTGATCGAAGGTGATCCCCAGCGTGGTATTGTGCCGATGGCGCCTGATCTGCACAAGGTTTCTGATCTGGTCCGCTACAGTAAACTTTTTGTGGATGAAGAAAATCCTTCCAAAGGGCGTATTTACGGAGCTATCCCCGGTTGGGCAGTCGATGAAGTAATGTTTAAAAAGTATAAGCACTACGGGCTGGATAAAAATTATGTGTATTTCCGTCCCGGCAGCGAGGCGACCTTGAGCACAGCCTTTGTAACGGCTTACGAAAAAGGTTTGCCGATCGTTGGCTATAATTGGGAACCGACCTGGATCAGCGGCAAGCTGGATCTGGTACTTTTAGAAGATGAGCCGTATAATCAGGCCGGGTTTGAAGCAGGTGAAACAGCTGCGCCATCAGTAGTTGTCATGGTATCAGCTAACAGCCGTTTTCCAAAACGGCAGCCTGAGTTTACAGAGTTCCTGAAAAAGTACCATACTTCAAGCGCTTTAACAGCGGAAGCTCTCGCTTATATCGCCGATAATAAGGCGACTTATGACCAGGCGGCCCGTTGGTTTTTGCAAAAACATGATAATCTGCTTACGCAATGGCTGCCGCCCGATAAGGCCCAGACCATGCGGGCTGCGTTAAAAGAACAGTAAGGGGGCGGGCGTATGACAAGTTGGTTGTTGAATTTTCCTAATATCAATCTGAATATAGCAGAACCGATAGATGAATTTGTACGTTATATCAATATTAATTACGGTGAGGTTTTTGTTGCCGCCAAAAAGATGCTCAGTATTTTTATTAACGGCATCAACGGCGCACTGGATATGATTCCATGGTGGCTGATGATTCTGCTGGTAGTTTTTGCCACCAAAAAACTGATGAACAGCTACAGAAACGGTGTCATTTACGGCGGCCTGCTGTTTATGATCGGTGCCTGCGGATATTGGCATATGATGAATGAAACTTTAGCTATCGTGATCACGGCAGTAATTTTTTCATTGCTGATCGGTTTGCCGATCGGGATAGCTCTGGCGGCGGTACGCGGCGCTGATACGATCGTGCGGCCGATACTGGACGCGATGCAGACGATGCCGACCTTTGTTTATATGATACCGGCAGTTATGCTGCTGGGACCTGGAAAGGTGCCGGCGGTTCTGGCAACAGTAGTTTATGCTGTGGTACCTGTTATCAGGTTGACCAGTCACGGTATCCGCCAGGTCGATCAGGAGGTCGTTGAGGCCTCCCGTTCGTTTGGTTCCTCCAGCTGGCAGACTTTGTTTAAGGTGCAGATACCTCAGGCGCTGCCGACGATCATGACCGGTATCAACCAGACGATGATGATGGCGGTGGCGATGGTAGTTACCTGCGCCATGATCGGTGCGAACGGACTTGGTATGGAAGTTTTGATCGCTATTAACCGTATGGAATCCGGACGCGGCATTATCGCCGGTTTTGCCATTGTTATTATTGCGATCATTATTGATCGTCTGACACAGAGCCTGGTGCAGAAGGAGGGTAAATGATGCAGGAAAAAGATACGGTTTTAGAAGTGAAAAACTTATATAAATTGTTTGGTCCCTATGACTTCCTGGATGAAAGAAAAGCTGCCTTCAAGCTGTTGGAGCTTGGAGCCAGCCGGATGGACGTTATGGAAACGACAGGTATCATGGCTGCGATCAGCGATGTTTCCTTCAGCGTCAAAAGAGGTGAGCTTTTTGTACTGATCGGTTTATCAGGTAGTGGTAAATCGACTATCGTACGCTGCCTTAATATGCTGCATAAGCCGACAAAGGGCGAAATTCTGATCGATGGCGAGGACATTACCAAATATAATGAAAAACAGCTGCAGGAGCTGCGACGTACGAAGGTTTCCATGGTCTTTCAAAACGGCGGGCTTTTAAGCCATCGCGATGTACTGGGCAACGTGGCCTATGGCTTGGAAGTACGTGGTGTCGGAAAAGAAGAACGTGAAAATAAGGCGATGGAAATGATCAATATGGTCGGGCTGACGGGTTATGAGCACGAAAAGCTCAGCAGCTTGTCAGGTGGGATGAAACAGCGTGTAGGTATAGCCAGGGCGCTTGCTAATGATCCTGATATACTTCTGATGGATGAAGCTTTTTCGGCGCTTGATCCTCTGGTCAAAAATGATCTCCAGTTTGAGCTGCTGCGGATCCAGGAACGTATGGGTAAAACTATTGTTTTCATTACACATGATATCAACGAAGCCTTTAAGCTTGGTAACAGAGTAGGGATATTGCGCGACGGCAGAATGGTGCAGATCGATACGCCGGAGCAAATGCTTGCGAACCCTGCCGATGATTATGTTAAGAAATTTATCCATAATGTCAATACAAGTAAGGTCTTTTGCGTGCGTAATATTATGTCTACGCCCAGCTGTATCGTTAAAGACAGCGACGGTGCCAATACGGCGCTTACCAGTATGCGAGCCAACGGCGTGTCCAGCGCTTATGTGGTCGGAGACCATATGAATTTCATCGGTATCGTTACCCTGGAGGGCGCTTTGGCTGTCCGTGACGGGAAAAAGACTTTCGGCGAAGCGATCATACGCGATGTGCTCCAGGTCAATGATCTGGACGCTCCCGTTGCTGATATAGTTCCTTTGGCAGCCAATGCTGCCTTTCCGCTGGCCGTGGTTGATGAAGAAAAAGTATTCCGTGGTATTATCACCAAGGCTTCTGTATTGTCTTCCTTTGTTGCCTGAAAATCAGCAGATATAAAAATAAAAGAAGAGCTGCCAAAGCAGCTCTTCTTTTATTTGGTCATAAGGCTATTTTGGCGAGATGATCGCCGTCAAGCCTATAGCCGTAATTTTTGCGCGGGTCCCAATAATTGACCCGTACAATGTCGCCCTCTTGTAAAGCTTTTTCCAATTCTGTGCTGTCTAAAAGCCCCTTACGGGTAATAAGATTTGTCAGAATAGTAAAGTTTTCCGCCTGTACTTCGATAGAATTAGCGATACAGTCTTTGCCGCTGTCACTGCCGTCACTTTTCAGCAGATCAAGATAAACACTGCGTCCTTTCAGATATTCGCTGATATCAAAGGCAAGCTTGTCAATGCCTTTGGCATCCTGGTCAAAAAGTCGTGGAGTTTTATTAAAAACGACCACGATGCCTGCGTGAGCTTTGGCTAAGATGTTGATAGGTTTTCCGCCGTGTTTGTTCGGTATAGTCAAGTGAGCTGTGGCAGCGTCGTTGGCTGTATCTATTTTAATCCTGGGAATACGGGCTTGAAGAGCATTTGCAATGTAGTTAACAATCGTCTGCAAATTCAACACCTCCGTAGCATTATTATAGCATTTGTCAATAAATTGAGTAGTTTTAAAAATTTACAAAATACTTGCATAATATTCACATGTATACATGCGAAGGAAATTTACAAAAGTGATTAAATAGTGTATACTAATTGTGTGAGCAAGGGTGAACTATGTCTTGCCGCACATTTATTTTGCGTATCACTGGAACCGATAAGGCCGGTTCCCATATCTTGTACTCTAATTAAAAGAAAGAAGGGGATCAAATGACAAAAATGAAAACTATGGACGGTAATACGGCAGCGGCGTATATATCTTATGCGTTCACCGATGTCGCAGCTATCTATCCTATTACCCCGTCCTCTACCATGGCCGAAGTTGTAGACGAATGGGCTGCTCAGGGTCAGAAAAATGTTTTTGGTCAAACTGTAAAAGTATTGGAAATGCAATCTGAAGCTGGTGCTGCCGGTGCCGTACACGGTTCTTTGCAGTCCGGTGCTTTAACAACAACCTACACTGCTTCGCAAGGTCTCCTTCTGATGATTCCTAATATGTACAAAATGGCAGGCGAACTGCTGCCGGGCGTGTTCCATGTTTCTGCCCGTGCTTTAGCTGCCAGCTCACTGTCTATTTTTGGCGACCACCAGGACGTTATGGCTACACGCCAGACAGGTTTTGCGCTGCTTGCTGAAAGCGGAGTTCAGGAAGTTATGGATCTGTCGGCAGTGGCCCATTTGTCTGCTATCAAAGGCCGCGTTCCTTTTATTAACTTCTTTGACGGTTTCCGTACTTCTCACGAAATTCAGAAAATAGAAACTCTGGCTTATGACGACCTGGCTAAACTGATCGATTACGATGCGGTCACGGCTTTCCGTAATCGCGGGCTCAATCCCGATAATCCGGTCGTTCGCGGTACTGCTCAAAATCCTGATATCTATTTCCAGACCCGTGAAGCGGTAAACTCTTATTATGAAGCTTTGCCCGGTATCGTTGAAGAATATATGAACGAGATCAACAAGCTGACTGGACGTAAATATGGTCTGTTCAACTATTATGGTGCTCCGGATGCGGAAGAGATCATCATCGCTATGGGCAGCGCCTGCGAAACTATCCAGACAGTTGTCGAAAAACTCAACGCTGAAGGCAGGAAGGTCGGCCTTCTGGCTGTGCATCTGTATCGTCCGTTCTCTATCAAACATTTTATGGCTGCTGTTCCTAAAACAGTTAAACGTATTGCTGTTATGGACCGTACCAAAGAACCCGGTTCCTTTGGCGAACCGTTATACATGGATGTGCGCGGCGCTTTCTACGAAGCAGAGATTTCACCGCTCATCATCGGCGGCCGTTATGGCCTGGGCAGCAAAGAGCTGACTCCGTCTGAAGTGCTGGCGGTTTTTGAAAATCTTACTGCAGCAGAACCGAAAAATAATTTCACTGTAGGCATCGTTGATGATGTTACCAATACCTCTTTGGCGGTAACCACCTCGCTGGATACTACTCCTGCCTCTACCAAAAGCTGTAAATTCTGGGGCCTGGGCAGTGACGGCACTGTCGGCGCCAACAAAAGCGCGATCAAGATCATCGGCGATCATACGGATATGTATGCGCAGGGTTACTTCTCCTACGATTCTAAAAAATCCGGTGGTATCACTGTCTCACATCTGCGCTTCGGACATGAGCCGATCCGCGCTCCGTATCTGATTACTTTTGCAGACTTTGTAGCCGTACATAATCAGTCTTATGTAGACAAATATGATGTTACCGCAGGCCTGAAAAAAGGCGGTACCTTCCTTTTGAACTGCAACTGGTCTATGGAAGAGCTGGAAACGCATCTGCCGGGCAATATCAAACGCTACATTGCTGAAAATGCTGTTAATTTCTATACTATCGACGCGGTGAAGATCGCTCAGGAAATCGGTTTGGGCGGACGTATCAATATGATTATGCAGTCAGCCTTCTTCAAACTGGCGGATATTATTCCTTTGGCTGACGCCGTCAAGTATCTGAAAGAAGCTGTCGATCATTCCTACGGACTGAAAGGCCAGGCTATTCTTGACATGAACTATGCGGCTATCGACCGCGGCGTCGATGCTATTGTGAAGATCGATGTACCTGCAGCCTGGGCTGATGCTGCTGGTGACGCCAATATCGCAGTTACCGGCAACGAATTTATCGATAATATCCTGACTCCAGTGAATCGTCTGGAAGGCGATAACCTGCCTGTCAGCACCTTTAATAAAAATGTCGACGGTACTTTCCCCAGCGGCACTTCCGCTTACGAAAAACGCGGCATCGCGATCAATGTACCGGAATGGCAAATGGATAAATGTATCCAGTGCAACCAATGTTCCTTCGTTTGCCCGCATGCAGTCATCCGTCCGGTTCTGATGACAGAAGCAGAAGCTGCCAACGCTCCGCAGGGACTGGAATACAAAGATGCCATCGGAGCTAAAGAACTTAAATTCCATATGGCGATTTCACCGCTGGATTGCACCGGCTGCGGTAATTGCGCACAGGTTTGCCCGGCTAAAGAAAAAGCTCTGGTTATGAAACCTCTGGAAAGCCAATTGGCCAAAACTGCTCATTGGGATTATACTGCCCATCAGGTTACGGCCAAACCGAATCCGATGAACAAAAATACTGTCAAAGGCGTTCAGTTTGAACAGCCCTTGCTTGAGTTCTCCGGCGCCTGTGCCGGCTGCGGCGAAACCCCGTATGCCAAACTGGTTACACAGCTTGTTGGTGACCGCATGATGATCGCCAACGCTACTGGCTGTTCCTCCATCTGGGGGGCCAGTGCGCCTTCCATGCCGTATACTACTAACAGCAAAGGCCATGGCCCCAGCTGGGCAAATTCCCTTTTCGAGGATAATGCCGAATATGGTTTGGGTATGTACCTGGGTGTAAAACAATCCCGCGAGCGTGTTGCTGAAATGGTAAAAGCAGCTTTGGCTGCTGAGATTCCGGCTGATCTGAAAGCCGCAATGCAGGATTGGCTCGATAATATGGACGTCAGCGAAGGCACTCGTGAACGTGCGGAAGCATTGACAGCCGTTTTGGAAAAATATCAGGGCCAATGCGATAAATGCGCAGCTCTGTATAAAGAAAAACAATTCTTTGTCAAACGCAGTCATTGGATCTTTGGCGGCGACGGCTGGGCCTATGACATCGGTTACGGCGGTCTGGATCATGTTCTGGCATCTGGTGAAAACGTTAACGTTATGGTTTTTGATACCGAAGTTTATTCAAATACCGGTGGTCAATCTTCCAAAGCCACACCGGCTGCAGCTATTGCCAAATTTGCTGCCAGCGGCAAAAAGACCAAGAAAAAAGATCTGGGTATGATGGCCATGAGCTATGGTTATGTTTATGTGGCCCAGATTTCTATGGGTGCCGATAAAAATCAGACTTTGAAGGCGATTGCAGAAGCGGAAGCTTATGACGGACCGTCCCTGATCATTGCTTATGCTCCGTGTATCAACCACGGATTGAAAGCGGGTATGGGCTGCAGCCAGCTGGAAGCTAAACTTGCTGTAGACTGCGGTTATTGGGCAACCTACCGTTATAATCCTGCTTTGAAAGAAAAAGGTGAGAATCCTTTCGTATTGGATTCTAAAGAGCCTACTGCTGATTTCAGAGAATTCCTTTTGGGCGAAGTTCGTTATTCTTCCCTGCTCAAACAGTATCCTGAAACAGCTGAAGCATTGTTCGCCAAAACTGAACAGGATGCTAAAGAACGTTTGAATAACTATAAACGTTTGGCTGGCAAAGCCTAAACCCTGCTGTAATAAAAATCAAACCGCCGTCAAAACCGACGGCGGTTTTTGCTTTCTGGTGTGCTGTGCAGTCTACGGCATTCAAGAGGTACTTGTTGGAACTTGACGAGAAAGCATATTTGCCGTATAATATCAAAATAGTACGGAGAGGTGGTCGAGTGGTTTAAGGCTCTGGTCTTGAAAACCAGCGAGGTGCAAGCCTCCGTGGGTTCGAATCCCACCCTCTCCGCCATATTTTTACAACAGTGTGATAAGAGGCGTCGTAATAAATATTTGCGTTGGTACTCTTGAAAAAAATATCAGGATAGTGTATACTATCCAAGTAAGTCAAACGGAGTGGTACTCAAGTGGCTGAAGAGGACGGTTTGCTAAATCGTTAGACGGGGTGACTCGTGCGTGGGTTCGAATCCCACCCACTCCGCCACTATTAAAAGTTTCAGAGCCTTCGAGATTTTTCTCGAAGGCTCTTTTTCTATGTCTGGATAAAGTTTTAAAAGTTTTTCTGGTTTAAATACGCTGTTTCTGTGTAATAAACTTATCAGAAAATGAATAGAAAAAAATTTAAAGTGGCTTTTTATGAAGAAATAGTTGAATATTTGGAAGTTAGTAATACAATGAAAACATAACTTTGTTAAGCTTGAGGGGGCGAAAATAGTGAAATCAGAAAATAATATTGTTGAGGGTGCGCTCAAGGTCCACAAACTTACCTTTTGGGAAGCTGCCATGATCATTGTCGGCGCTAACATCGGGTCTGGCATTTTAGGACTGGCCTATTCGGCCAGAAAAGCCGGCTGGCCGGTATTGATGCTGTGGCTGATCATAGCAGGATTTTTTACAACGGCGTCAATGCTGTATGTGGCTGAAACTACGTTAAGGACCAGAAAGGTCATGCAGCTGCCGGGACTTGCTAAAAAATATGTGGGCGAGCTGGGAGCCTGGCTTGTCTTTATCTCAGTGGCGGCAAATACCATTGGCTGCCTGATTGCTTATACTAATGGCAGCGGCAGGATTTTAAGCGAGATGTTCGGTCTCTCTACACAGATCGGCAGTTTGCTTTTTTCTGTTCCGGCTGTCATTGTAGTCTGGTTTGGCCTGAAAGCGACCGGCGTAGCGGAGAAAGTTATCAGCTTTGGGATGATGGCGTTGCTGGCGGTGATCATAGCAGCATCGTTTTTATCTGAGAACTCTGATTTGTCCAATGCGATTTTTACAAACTGGACTTATGCGATTCCGGTTTTCAATGTTGCGATCTTTTGTTATATCGCACAGTATGCCGTTCCTGAACTGGCAAGAGGTTTGGCTCATGATCAGCAGAAGCTGGCGCCGGCTATTGTTACGGGAATGTCGTTGACGATGGTTTTGCTGGCTTTGGTGCCGCTGGCAGTACTTTCTTTGACGGGGCCGGAAAATGTAACGCAGGTTGCAACTATTGCCTGGGGCAAGGCCTTGGGTGAATGGGCCTTTTTTACAGCCAATCTGTTTGCTCTTGCTGCGATGATGACTTCCTATTGGGCGGTTGCTGGTAGTTTTCTTACCAACATCGTGGATAAATTTAATTTTAAATCGGAGGACGATGTTAAGACCAGGCTGTTTGTTTTGGCATGTGTGGTTATTCCTCCGTTTATCTTGGCATACAGCGGCTTGGTAAGCTTTGTCGACGCTATTTATCTGGCTGGTACGTTCGGCGGTGTCATTATGTCAGTGCTTCCTGTTTTGATGCTGCGTTCGGCAAGGGAAACAGGTGATATGGAACCTTCATGGCAATGCGGCTGGATTGCGTCTGTCTGGGTGCAGTGGTCAATGATAGTTTTATTCTGCGGTGCTGCTTTGTATGCTGTTTTAGGTTTGTTTGGCCTTCTGCCTGCAGCCTGGTAAGGAGAGGACGAAAATGAAAATTTTTGCAAAAGATAAAGTCGTTTTTAACTTCAGCAAAGCGAATCAGCCGGTATATTTTGTGGAAGCTGGGGAAACGTTTTGGGTCGAAACCGATGATTGTTATAGCGGACAGATAAAAACAGAAACAGTTTTAAGACCTGATATCGATATAAGTATTATGGACTGTTCTGTAGGCCCTATCGCTGTGAGTGGGGCTGAACCGGGTGACGTTCTCTGCGTTGAGGTACTGGCTATTCAGCTGGCTGAGCAGGGGGTGATGGTTACATCTCCAGGTTTGGGAGTTCTGGGTGAAAAAATCACAGAAGCACACACTAAAATAATTCCCATCAAAAATGGTTTTGCTGAATTCAATGAAAAAATAAGACTGCCGTTAACGCCGATGATCGGAGTGCTGGGTGTTGCTCCGGCAGAAGGTAGTGTGCATTGTGCTGTTCCAGGTGATCATGGCTCTAATATGGATACCAAGCTCATTAAGGTCGGCTCCAAAGTGTACTTGCCGGTATTTGTCAGCGGGGCCAATTTGGCGTTGGGTGATCTGCATGCCTGTATGGGTGACGGCGAGCTGAGCGGGACGGGAATAGAGACAGCCGGCAGAGTATGCCTGCAGGTGGAAGTTATCAAAGACCGGAAGCTGGCACGTCCGATGATTGAAACTCCTGATGCTGTTTACACGCTGGCCAGCAGAGCCGATATTCAGGAAGCTGTCCAAACAGCGGTGCATGATATGGTAGAATTTTTAATGCTGCAAAAAGAATTGGATTTCGCCGATGCCTACAGACTGCTGAGTGCTGCCTGTGATATTCAGATCAGCCAGTTGGTCAACGATACTATTACTGTCAGGGTAAGGGCACCTAAACTGGATCTGCAGCTGCAAACGGTGTTTTGATATAACATATAAAATCAGAGTTTAAAGAAAAAATAACCCACCTTTATTTAAAGGTGGGTTATTTATCCCAGTCCGTTGAAGCGTGACAATGTGTCGTAAACGCTGTGGGCCAGCTTCTGTTTGTAATCACTGGGCAGGGTGTTCAAAGAAGGTGTTTTGTTGATGAACAGTGTCAGCCGCTCCAGATTGGACATTTGACAGCAGTCCTTTAATAAAATATTACTGATGATTAAGGCCAACGCTGGCAGATGGTCGTCTTTTGAGCTCTGCCATTCGTAGGGGAGCGATTGTTGGACGGCGATTTCGCAAAGTTTGATGTTATCCAGCATGGTAAACCTCTCTTATTGATGTAATATTATTTTATTAAACTGTGGTATAACTATAGTATAGCATATGCAGTCCTATTTTGCTTTATTTAAGTAGACAAAAAGTAATTAATGGAATATAATTTGAACTAATACAAATATAATACTTGATTAGGTTATAACGAAATTTTTTACAGCTGTTTAAACGGATAGAAAAGATAAATTGGATGTGAATATATGTATTATTATAAATTACAGGTATTGGTTTTAACTGCGGATACTGCTCTGACAGACACAGTAAAAAAACTGGAACCGCTGGCAGGCTTTGAATATGAAGTATTGTGCAGACAGAATTTTGATGTGGCTGTAAAAACGGCTGATGTTGTTATCTGTGATTTGCTGAATGCGGAAACACTGGAGGCTTTGCATAGATGCAAACCTGGTGCAGCAGTGGTTTTGAGCGCTGATGCTAAATTCCTGGAGCAGCTTGCGCCTGAGGATTACAATGTATTGGCTGATATTTGGGTGAAACCTTATCTGGGAACCTTTATCAGGTTTAAGCTGCGGCGGCTGTTTGAAAATATTAAAAATGTCAGAGATTGTCATTTAGCTGAAAATTATTTGAATACCACAATCAACAGTATCCCGAGCCTGATCTGGTTTAAAGATATCCGCGGCGCGCATTTAAAGGTCAATGACAGTTTCTGCCGTGCCGTTGGCAAGACGAAGGATGATGTTGAAGGCCGCGGCCACTATTATATCTGGGATATGAAAAAAGAAGAATACGAGCAGGGTGAATATATTTGTCTGGAATCGGAAGAGATCGTCCTGCAGGAAAAGAAAACCTGTATTTTCGACGAAAAGGTCAAAACTAAGCATGGAATGCGGCAGTTTAAGACTTACAAGTCACCGATTTTTGATGATAATGAACAGTTGATCGGCACTGTTGGCATCGCACATGACGTTACTGATCTGGAAAATATGGGGGCGGAGCTGGAAGTTATCCTGCGTAATCTTCCCTTTGCGGTTTTGCTGACTAACGAGGCCGGCAAGATCATCAATGCCAATGATATCTGCTCGCAGTATTTTACAGAAGGAAAAGAAGCTATGATCGGACAGGAGTATCAGCAGTGGAAGCAGCAGAATTTAGCTGATATGAGTGAGATCAACGCAAAAGGCTATGCCGATGCAAAAGTGCTTGTCGGACGGCGTGAAAAAAATCTGGAGATTTACGAAAAGCCTATTTTTGATGTTTTCGGTACGGCTGTAGGTATGCTGTGTATGTGTCGCGATGTAACTGTTGAGCGGCAGCTGGAAAAGAAAATTATTTACAGTGCCAACACCGACCAGCTGACAGATCTTTATAACCGCCGTTATTTTTATGAATATATGACACGGAATAAAATCATGTCTAAGCATGTTAACCTTTTTTATATCGACCTTGATAATTTTAAAAAGATCAACGATGAATATGGACATCAGGCCGGCGACACGGTTTTAGTAATGGTAGCCGGGCTGTTGAAGCAGACTTTCGGAGCTGAATTTATTGCCCGTGTCGGCGGCGACGAATTTCTAGCGGTAGTTTTAGGCTCGAAGACAGATGCGGAGCTGGCAATTTTGGCAGAAAGATTTTTGAGCAGTCTGCAGCAGACTATTGCCGACAATGCTAAGTTTTCCGTGCTGTCAGCCAGCATCGGCATTGCCGTCAGTAATGCGCTTACGGATGTCGATCTGCTGATACGTCAGAGTGACTCTGCCTTATACGAAGCAAAAAGAAACGGCAAGAAACAGTATAAAATATATCACAAATAACCATAAAAGCACTTTGCCTGGTATATAAAGGTAAAGTGCTTTTAGTTTTCCGGCTGATCAGAAAAAAATTATTGATTTTTTCATAATGATAATGTAATTATTATTTGTTGCAATTATTATCAATAATAGGTAAAATTAACATATAAGTAAAATATAAAAATCAAAGGAGATGTTATTATGGCAGTTGTACATGTTACTAATGAAACTTTCGAAAAAGAAGTTATGCAGGCTGAAGGAAAAGTCCTGGTAGATTTTTGGGCTTCCTGGTGCGGACCCTGTCGTATGCTGGGACCGGTTATTGATCAGCTTGGAAATGAACTGACTGACGTTAAGGTCTGCAAGATCGATGTTGATGCCAATCAGGAGCTGGCAGGTAAATACAAAGTTGAAACTATCCCGACGCTGGTTGTGCTTGAAGGCGGCAAAGAAATAAAACGTTCTGTCGGCGTACAGCCTAAACCGGCTATTTTAGCAATGCTGAAATAAATTGTAGCTGAGAAGCGGTGAAACTATGACTGAAAAACAAATTATGACTGATATTTTGATCGTCGGCGCAGGTACTGCTGGTTTGACAGCGGCAGTCTATGCTGCTCGTGCAGGGAAATCTGTTAAACTGGTCGAGCAGTATTTGCAGGGCGGGCAGATCATCAATGCTTCGCATGTAGAAAATTTTCCCGGTTTTGAATCAATTGCCGGCTTTGAATTTGCCGAAGCACTTTATAATCAGGCTGTCAAAATGGGTGCGGAAATCGTTTACGATAAAGTGACCGGACTGCAGGATTACGGAAGTCATAAAGGCGTACAGAGTGAATATGGCGGCGAGCTGCTTGCGAAAGCAGTGATTCTGGCGACCGGCGCGCGGGTACGTCCGCTGGGCCTGGAAAATGAAGACCGTTTTATTGGTTCCGGCGTTTCCTACTGCGCTACCTGTGACGGAGCCTTTTTTAAAGATAAAAACGTAGCTGTTGTCGGCGGGGGTAATACAGCGCTTGATGACGCGCTGGTATTGAGCTTTACCAGCAAAAAGGTTTATCTCATCCATCGCAGCGATGCTTTCAGCGGCGAAAAACGTTTGCTGGAAAAGCTGCAGGAGCATGATAACGTTGTTTTCGTTCTGAACAGTGAAGTAACATCCATCAATGGTTCTGAACGGCTGGAGTCGCTGGACATCCGCAATAAGGTCAGCGGCGAGGAACAGACGCTGGATGTCGATGCCGTTTTTATCGCTATCGGCCATGTTCCGGATAATAAAGCTTTCGCGCCTTTAGTTGAACTGGACGCTTATGGTTACATTAAAACTGATGAAAATTGTGCGACTTCCTGTCCCGGTATTTATGCTGCCGGCGACGGACGCGTTAAAAAGGTGCGCCAGCTGACGACGGCTGCCGCTGATGGTACGGAAGCTGCCCTGGCGGCTTGCGATTACATTGACCTGTTATGATGGACGAATGGGTGGAACAATCTTTTTAAGGATCGTGATACCTGATGAATATTGATTTGGATATGTATCAAATGACTGCTGTAGCAGTAGTTGTGTACTATGTTGGCCTGCGTTTAAAACGCAGGTTCAATATTTTTGACCAGTACTGCATCCCGGCTCCTGTTATCGGCGGCGTTCTGTTTTCTCTGCTGAATCTGGTCATGACGACCGGAGGCTTTTGGCAGTTGACGCTGGATACATCGCTGCAGGGATTTTTTATGACGATGTTTTTTACCAGCATTGGTTATACAGCCAGCTTGCGTATGCTGAAAGAAGGCGGACTCAGCGTTTTGAAGCTGGTCGCTGTCTGCGCCGTGCTTATCGTTCTGCAGAACCTTGTTGGTATCGGACTGGCTTCGGTTTTTAATTTGGGGCCGCTGATCGGTATGGCAACGGGTTCTATTCCGATGGTCGGCGGGCATGGTACGGCTGGTTCCTTCGGCCCTCTGCTTGAACAGATGGGAGCGCAGGGGGCGGCGACTGTGGCTATTGCTGCGGCAACCTTCGGCCTTGTTATGGGCAGCATTATCGGCGGGCCGATCGCCCGTTACCTGATCGATAAAGATAATCTTTTTTGTTTTGAATGTGTGCAGGAACCAGTGCATAAAACTCCTGTTGTCGGGAAAGAAGCTTATGCTGTCGATAAAGAGTATTTCCTTTTCGGCATCGGTCAGCTTTTGGTGGCAATGGGTATCGGTTCCTGGATCACAGGCCTGATAACATCTCTTGGTATTACCTTCCCCTCGTACATCGGGGCGATGCTGGCGGCTGCCGTTATTCGCAACCTGTCCGACCTGACCGGAAGGTATGAAGTTTTTTCAAAAGAAATCGACGTTATGGGCAGCGTGTCGCTGTCGATCTTCCTGTCAATGGCACTGATGGGACTGAAATTGTGGCAGCTCAGCGAACTGGCATTGCCGCTGGTGGTAATGCTGCTGGCACAGACGGCGATGATGGCTTTGTTTGCCCGCTTTGTTATTTTCAATTTAATGGGGCGCGATTATGAGGCCGCTGTTATTACCGCTGCCGGCTGCGGCTTCGGTATGGGTGCCACGCCTAATGCCATGGCTAATATGAATGCTATCGTTGCACGTTACGGGCCGGCGCCTAAAGCTTATTTTATCGTACCTTTGGTTGGCAGTCTGTTCATTGATTTTATCAATGCCTTTATTATTACCCTGTTTTTGAATATGTTTTAACTGACATTATAAAAAACAATGCCGGATCTAATTAGATCCGGCATTGTTTTTTATAACCAGTTTGTTTCTAAGGTCGTTTTCAGGTCTCGGAACATGGAGATATAGATTTCCTGACTTTCTCTAACGATATTTTTGGCAATGGCTTCATTGTAAGCATGAGCTACATTATTACGCGCCTGCAGCGCTTGCAGCCATACTTCTTCGTTGTTGATCATGCCCGCCTGATAAGCTGTTTTTAAAACCTGCCTTGGCGATCCGGTTTTATTTTCACTGAAACCCTGTTGTTCCAGTATTTCTTTCATAGCTTTCCAGGCCTGCTCAAAACAAATCTCGTATAAAGCGGTCATACCTGTCAGTACGACAGTATCATAGGGCTTTTGATAATTGGAGGTTTTTTCAAGATTGGTCAGGGCCCGGCAGAAATTGTCAAACTTTTTCATACAGCATAACTCCTTCGTTTTCTATAGCCAACAGCAGCTCTCGCTGTACCGGTTTATCAAGGTCCACGATGTCCAGCTGCAGCAGGGTGGGAATAGCAGCTTCCGCATCAGCGATAAAAGCAGCGATATTACCGCCGCTGACAGCTAAATCTATATCACTGCGTTCTTTATTGTCACCGCGCGCACGTGAGCCAAAAAGCATTACTTTACTGACAGTATGCTGCTGCGCTAACGCGATTATTGCCGTTATGATTTTCTCGTTTAAACCGTACTGCATCGCTATCACCTGCTGTTAAATTTATTTTATTATAACATTATTGCCCGATAAATACTATCGCTGCTCGCAGGCTAGTTATTATAGCAACAGCAAAAGCCACCCGTAAGGGTGGCTTTTACTGTTTGGATTTATTTTTTTTACTTAAAACCTTCCAGCAGTTTGTTAAAGTTTGCCTGCGGCATTTTTTCAACGTTTTTAATAGTGTTGAAACCGGCAAGGCCGCTGGCCTGTTCGTAAGAAGCGCGGTCGCTTTCGTACAGCAGCCCGGTCAGCATACCTTCTTTTTCCATAATATGCCGTGCGGCCGCACCTTTATCATGCGGGTCGTAGCCGGCAATATCTTTGACGTCGCTCAGATGCTCGCGGAACCATTCATAAGTATTGGTATGGTTAAAAGTTACGCAGGGGCTGAACACATTCACGAAGGAAAAACCCTCGTGACGTACGGCTGCGACGATCAGATCTACCAGCTGCGGCAGCTGGGCTGAAAAGCCCTGCGCTACAAAAGTTGCTCCGGAAGCTAAAGCCAGTTCCAAAGCAGCGATCGGGGTCTCAATATTGCCTGTGGGCGTGGTCTTGGTTTTAAAGCCAACATCACTGCGGGGAGATGTCTGACCTTTGGTAAGGCCATAGACATGATTATCCATCAGGATATAAGTGATATTGACATTGCGGCGCATAGCATGGATAGTATGCGCTGTGCCAATGGCAAAGCCGTCGCCGTCGCCGCCGCAGGCGATAACGGTCAATTCAGGGTTTGCCAGCTTGACGCCCTGGGCAAAAGGCAGAGCGCGGCCATGAGTTGTATGCATGCCGTAGGCGTATAGATAACCGCCGATACGGCCGCTGCAGCCAATGCCGGAAACCAGTGCCAGCTGATGCGGTTCCAGATTTAGTTTTACTGCTGCCTGCTGCAGAGCCATTTGAACGGCGTAATCACCGCAGCCCGGACACCAGTTGGGTTTTACCTGATTTTGAAAACTAGCTAAAGTCGACATCTTACAGCACCTCCTTGCATTTGGCCAGCAATTCTTCTTTATAGAAAATATCACCGTTGTATTTTAAGATAGAATGCAGCTCCGGACAGGGCGGTACATTCATTTTTATCAGCCGTGCCAGCTGTGCCGTGGCATTGTGTTCGACGACGACGATTTTTTTCGCTTCCTGCAGATAATGGTTGAGAGCGCAGACCGGGAAGGGCGATAACAGCCGAATCTGGACATGATTGACGCGCAGGCCTTTTTCGCGCAACTCCTCAGCAACTTCGCTGATGACGGCGCGGGTGCCGGCCATACCAATGATCAGCAGATCGCTTTGCGGATAGGGAGCGTCCTCATAAAGCGGGCTTTCAAATGTATCAACAACGCTGCGGACCTTGCGCAGGCGTTTATCGGACTGTGCTGTACGCATGGCTCTGTTTTCGGATGGGCGGCCTACCTCATCATGCTCCAGACCGGTGCCGAGGCTGATGCCGTTTGGCGTGCCCGGCAGGACGCGCATGGAAATGCTGCCTTCTGCTTCCAGATCATAGCGTTTAAAATATTCCGGCGATTTGATTTCCGGCAATCCGTCCTTGACCAGCTTGCCGCGCCGCATCTGCAGTTTGCCGTAATCAAGGCTGGTTACGGACTGTTTGCCTAAAGACAGCTGCAGGTCAGAGAGCACGATGACCGGACATTGATATTCTTCAGCCAGATTAAAGGCTTCAAAAGTGTCGTAAAAAGATTCTTCTATAGAAGAAGGCGAAATAACGATTTTGGCAGTGTCGCCGTGTGTATTATAGATCGCTGCCATCAGGTCCGACTGCTCATGCTTGGTGGGCAGGCCGGTACTGGGGCCGCCTCGCTGCGTATCGATCACGACCAGCGGGGTCTCTGTCATTTCCGCCAGGCCGATCGCTTCCGCCATCAGCGATAAGCCGGGGCCTGCTGTCGCAGTGAAAGCGCGGGCGCCGGCATAAGCTGCGCCGATCGCCATCGTGCAGGCCGAGATCTCGTCTTCCGTCTGCAGCATCACGCCGCCTTCGGCAGGTGCGTATTTTACCATATATTCCATAATTTCTGAAGAGGGAGTTATCGGATAGGCCGACATGAATTTGGCGCCCGAGGTCAAAGCCCCCAGAGCGACTGCTTCATTGCCCAGCATAAACAGCTTCGGCTGTGGATTGTCCAGCTCCGGCATCGTAAATGCTGCCAGCAGGTCATGATAATTATTTTTAATATATGCGTAGCCTGTTTCCAGCGCCAGGCGGTTTGTTTCCATGACCTCGGCGCCTTTGCGGCCGTATTGTTTTTCCAGCAGCGGCAGCAGTTTGGCAGTATCGATGCCCAGTAAAGCGGCGGTGATGCCTAAAGCCAGAATGTTTTTCGGCAGTGTTTTACCGTCTGCTTTGCTCAGTTCGTTCCAGGATAGGGCAACAGTGCGTACCTTTGGCTTTTTATCTTCCAGCCAGGCAGCATCGGTAACTAAAATGCCTTCGGCCGTCAGTTCAGGCGCATCTACCTCCAGTGTGTCCGGGTCCATCGCGATCAGCAGATTGCAGCTGCTGGCGATCGTAGCCACCGGATGGTTGGCGATACGCAGCTTATAGCTGGTGTGGCCGCCCTTGATCCGGGACGAAAACTGACGGTAACCATAAACGTCATAGCCCAGAGAGCATAAAGCTGCGGCGAAAATCTCACCCAGGCTCTCCAAGCCTTCGCCTTGCTGGCCGCCGGCTTTCCACGATAATTCTTGTTTTTTCATACAATATCCCTCCTTATTAAAAGGTTTTTTAGTACAGGTATTTACCCGGGAGAAGTTTAAAAAATTCACCCTGTGCAGATAAGCTTCTGTATCTATATTCTAACCTATTTCTGCGGAAAATAGCAGTACCAATTAGATTTAAAAACTTTTTAAATATGTTGAAAATAGCCTGTAGCTACGGCAGTATGGCTGCAAATAAGTAATTTATAAAAGCATAGCCTGTAAAAATAATTTTTCGTTGGCAAACAGTACGCGGCAACGCTTTGGTAAAAACAGTGAATTATCCGAAAATAAAGAAAAATACAATCATTAGTTATATTTTTAACAAAATAACTTGCAATAATTCTGAAAATAATGTAAAATATGTCCAAACAATGAATTATATATAGGATAATAATTGTTTTAAACCTGTTTATAATGCGTTGAGGAAAGTATCGAAGCAAAGCAGTGCGCCGAGTAGAGGAAACTAGGTAACTCGCATGAAGCAAACTGATACGCACAGATTCCTTTCCGGGACGTTTTATAAAAATAAAACATTTCCGAAGGAGGAAATAACAATGAAAAAATCTTTAGTATTAGCAATGGCTATGGCTTTGGGCGTAACTGCTTCTGCCTATGCTGCAAACCCCTTCTCCGATGTACCTGCAGGTCATTGGGCATATGATTCTGTAAACAAACTGGCAGCAGCTGGTATCGTTGACGGTTATGGCAACGGCACTTTCGGTGGCGATCGTTTAATGACCCGTTACGAAATGGCTCAAATCGTTGCTAAAGCAATGGCCAAAGGCGCTAACGTAGACCGTTTGGCAGCTGAATTTGCTGACGAACTGGATAGCCTTGGTGTTCGCGTTGCAGCTTTGGAGAAAAAATCCGACAACGTTAAAATCAACGCTCAAATCCGTGCTATGTATCAATCTTATGACAAACATACTAACTTAAAAGGTACTAATGCTACTAGCACTCTGCGTTCTCGTATCTGGCTCAACGGCCAAATAAACGAAGACTGGAAATATGTTGGTATGTTGCAAAATGAACAGGATCTGCTCAACGATGTTGGCGATGAGAAAACTGAATTCCAACGCGCATTCGTTACTGGCCGTATCGGTGGCGTTAAAGTAGAAGCTGGCCGTAATAACACTGCATTGGGCTTGGGCGTTGGCAATATCCTCAGCCATCGTACCGATGCTGTAAAACTTGGTTTTGGTAAAGATTTGAAAGTCGGCTTCCAATATGGCAAAATCTCCAGTGGAGATTTTGGTAAAAAAGCTGATAAATACATGGCAGCTACTTTGGGCGGCGAAATCGGCAAATTGGGCTTGAACGCTGGTTATGTCAAAGCTGACGAAGTTGTTAAACTTGGCCAAGATGATAAAATCTGGTATGTAGGCGCTGACTACAAATTTGGTGACTTCACAGTTGATGCTACTTATTTAAAATCTGATGTAGATAAAGTTAATACTATGTCTGTTGATGAAGATGGTTATGTAATTGGTTTGGCATATAAAGGCGCTAAAGCAGCTAAAGCTGGTACTTATGGCGTTTATGCTAAATACTATGACCAGGGCGCTGGCACTTATATTCATCATGGCATGAATACCGATTTAGCTAACGATTTCAATAAAGAAGGCGGTTTCAAAGGTTATATGCTGGGCGTAAACTACGCTTTCGCTAAAAATATCGTTGCAGCTGTTGAGTACTCTGATTTTGATGCAAAAGAAACTGATAAAAATGACAAGACCATTTGGTCTGAAGTTGTCTTCACTTTCTAATTTTAGTGAACCTGCTTCTTCAAGGGCGATCTTAAGATCGCCCTTTTTTATATCTTAGGATTAAAATCATTGAATGTATCATTCAAACTTTATTATAATAATTGTCATATTATCTGCTTTGACTCTATTTTTTTTGTTTGTTTTATGATAAAATAACTTATAATTGATAGTTATTTGAAGGAGGTTATATCGATGAAAAATATTCTGCGCTATTTATTGTTGGCTTTAGTTGTGATTGGTTTTACTGTCCCCGTTTTCGGTAAAGCCGAAGCCGCTAAAATAGCTATTCTGCCGCTGGCGAATAATGTAGCTGATGATGAGCTTTCCGGTCAGGTTTTCTTTAATGAATGTATGGATTATTTCAAATTCCCCGAATTTGATATGGTTGATGATGCTGTGCTTGACAAAGCTTTGAAGGAAGAAAATTATGCTGTTGTTGGCAAAAATGGCCCTGACGAAGCAATGCTCAAACGTATCATGGCTAAAACAGGCGCTGATATGGCATTGATGATGAGTTTGGATGAACTGAGCCTGGAGCCGCAGATGGGTATGATTGAAGATTATTATAAATTTAAAATCAAAGCCCGTATCATGTATGTCAACGGCATTACCGGGAAGGTCACAAAAGACCGTATTAACGATGAGGAACTGGTTGAATATCCTGTTATCGCCCGTACTGATTATGAACACAATGAATTCCGTAACCATGTGATTCGCGAACTGAAAAAAGTTGCTAAATTTTAATATTTTTTCTAAAACCGGCAATCTTTATGATTGCCGGTTTTAATTATTATATTTATAAGTTCGATTTATAATTATAATTTATAAAATTACAGAATAAAAGATAAAAAGAAAATCAGATTACATTTTTACTGCATAAAAATAAAAAATACTTGTCAAAATCGTAAAAACGCGGTAGAATAAATTAAGTTTATAATCAGTTGGTTAAGGAATAACTCTATAGTTGGATTTGCAGAGGAAACAAGGCAACTCGCCGCAATGCTTGCTAAAGAAGTTATTCTAAAACAGCAAAATTATAAACTTAATAATTTCCTGAGGAGGAATAACAATGAAAAAATCTTTAGTATTAGCAATGGCAATGGCATTGGGCGTAACTGCTTCTGCCTATGCTGCAAACCCTTTCTCCGATGTACCTGCAGGTCATTGGGCATATGATTCCGTAAACAAACTGGCAGCAGCTGGTATCGTTGACGGTTATGGCGACAGCACTTTCGGTGGCGATCGTCTGATGACCCGTTACGAAATGGCTCAAATCGTAGCAAAAGCAATGGCAAAAGGTGCTAACGTAGACCGTTTGGCAGCTGAATTTGCTGACGAACTGGACAGCCTTGGTGTTCGCGTTGCAGCTTTGGAGAAAAAATCTGACAACGTAAAAATCACTGGCGAAGCTCGTTTCCGTTACGCAGATCATGATGGTAGTGGATTGCTTGGTCATTCTTATGATTCTGACCTGCGTTCCCGTATATGGGTTACTGGTCAGGTTAACGAAGACTGGAAATATACTGGCATGATTGAAAACGTTCAAAACTTTGCTAATGATGCAGGCGATGAAGAGACTAATTTCCAACGCGCTTATGTTGAAGGTAAATTGGGCGGTATGGCTGTAACTGCTGGTCGTTACAATGCTTTCTTTGCTAACGGTAATATTTACGATACTCGCGCTGATGGTGTTGAACTTGCCTATGGTGATAAAGTAAAGGTAATGCTGGCTGCTGGTAAAGCAACTGATGACATTACAGTAGCTCCTGGTTTCAAAGGACATCCCAATGCTTATGAGGTGAAAACTGGTGGGAATTATGCCGGTGGTGAAATCACAGCTGACTTTGGTGCTGTAAATGCTACTGCTGGTTATTATAATTTCAAAGATATGGGTGCGAAAAACAGCAACATTGATAACGCTATTTGGTTTGTTGGTGCTGGTACTTCTTTCGGTGATTTCGGTTTGAATGCTATGTACCTGAAAGGTGATGCAAGTGCTGACGGAGTTAGCAGCAGTGATATCGATAAAGCCCTTGATGATGATGGTTGGACTGTTGGCTTGACTTGGAAGGGTGCAGAAGCTGATAAAGCTGGTTCCTATGGTCTGTTTGCTAATTACTATGACCAGGGCGCACAAACCTATATTGCCCATACTACTGATGCCAATACTTTTGGTATGACTGGTTTTAAAGGTTATGGTGTAGGTGCTAATTATACTGTTGCTAAAAATATGGTATTTACTGCAGCTTACTATGATACAAAATCTAAATTGGCTGACAAACTTGGTGAGTCTGCTAAAGATAAGATCATCTGGACCGATTTGACCTTTACTTTCTAATTTAACTGAATTAGATACTGTAAATTTAAAAGCGGCTGCTTAGGCAGCCGCTTTTTTCAACAAAACAGTTTTTGATTTTACGGAAATGTGTTAAGATATCTTCAGATGTTTTTTACTGAAGGAGGTAAATAATGAAAAAATTCTTTAATTATCTGTTGTTGGCATTAGTAACGGTTTGCTTTGCTCTGCCGTTAGGCGGTAAGGCCGAAGCTGCTAAAGTAGCCGTTGTGCCGCTGGCTAATCATGTTGCCGGCGATGAACTGGCTGGTACCATTTATATGCAGGAGGCTTTGGCACTGTTCCGTTATCCGGAATTTGATCTTTTGGGTGAGGATGTGGTGCTGGAAGCTGTCGGCAGTGAAAACGGTCTTGCTGATTACAGCAAAGCCGCTTTAGAGAAGGTTGCTCATGCCACCGGCGCTGACATTGTAGTGGCTATGCAGCTGGATAAGCTGGATGCAAAGCGGATGCCGCAGCGCAAAGAAGCAACTTTGAAAATGGATCTGCGCGGCAAATTTGCTTCGCTGAATACTATTACCGGAGCTTATTATTATAAAGACCTGCGTGATACCAGAACGATCGAGGAAGCTGTTACGGTACGCGGTGACTGGGAGCATGAAGTATTGCAGAATGTAGTGCGTAATGCCTTTAAAAAGGTTGCGGGAAAATAATCTGTAGTTTTATAAAAAATAACGTCAGCCATTAAGGCTGACGTTATTTTTTATCATTTATATTTTTAAACGAAACATAATAAAATTTAACAAAGGTTCTTGTGAAAAAAGCAAATTTGTATCTCCTCTTGTTTTTTACAGTTAAAATGTGCTAAGATGTTCAGAGTAGACATTTAATCTGGTATAGAGGAGGCTCTTTAATGAAAAAAATTATGAATTTTGTACTAATGGCTGTTTTGGCTGTTTGTTTTGTACTGCCGGCAGCAGGTAAGGCTGAAGCCGCAAAATTGGCTGTTGTGCCGCTGGCTAACCATGTAGAAGATAATACTACTGCAAGTATGATTTACATGGAAGAGATCATGGATACGTTTAAGTTTCCTGAGTTTGATATGATTGCCGAGGACGTTGTGGATAAGGCGGCAGGCAGCAGGAATATTTCTGATTTCAGTAAAGCCAACCTGGAACGTATTGCCCGTGAAAGCGGTGCGGATATCGTTATTGCTATGTCGCTTGATAAACTGGATGACAAATCTTTGTTCCCCCGTCGCGAGCCTACTTTGAAGCTGGATATGAGCGGCGAGTTTGCATTTTTGAACAAGGTTACCGGCAGATATTATGTTAAAAAGTATTCTGATGATATGGAAATTGAAGAAATTTTGACTGTACGCAGTGATTGGAAGAGCGAAGAATTTGCCAAGACTGTACGTAGTTATTTGAAAAAGGTGACCCAATTTAAATAAGCTTATTATTAAAAGGGGCAGCTGATCACAGATCAGCTGCCCCTTTTTTGGTTCCTGCTGTCAGTCGCCTTATCCTCCCGATTGGGAAGGGTCGAATTTCCATTTTCGCTGACGTTCAAAATCACTGTCATTCTTACGTTTTTTGTCTTTTTTATGGTGACGGTTTTCCTATGTGCGTTTTTTCTCTTCCTGACGTTCCCAGCGTTCACGGTCCCGGCGCTCTTGCTTGTCGGATTCATATTCTTTGCCGCGCCGTTTTTTTTCACGGTCCCAGGCTTCCTGTTCTTTGCGTTCCCTATCGGCCATGCCCAGGGTTATGTTCGTATAACTGCTGACGTTTTGATAATAGCTGTTTCGAGAGGGGGTCGGAATAATATTATTTGAGGCTTCGGAGCTGAATGAAGGCAGGCAGGCTGCTAGGATGATACCTGCTGTAAGTAGCGTTTTTTTCATTTTAGGACCTCCTTTATATTCGTAATTTACTTATTCTAACATAATTCATTTGTTATATACAATGTCCTTGTTTTATATAAATAGAGACAGGATAGACGAAAATAATTTTGGGTGTAATAATGCAATTTTAAAAAATAAAATTATAAGATATTGGCAGAAAAAATAATTAAAAACTTATAAAATGATGAATTTACTGATTTTCAGTTAAAATAAATAAATGGTAATTATCCTTGCAAAAAGGAGAACCAATGTTTAGAATATATAAAAGCTTATACTTTTAGATCAAAAAAATAATGAAATGGATTTCCGTAAGTAGAGGAAACAAGGCAACTCGCACTAAAGGAGATTCGGAATTATTTATTTGAGCGCAAAGTTTTTATAAGCTTAATAAATTTCCGAGGAGGAAAGAAACATGAAAAAATCTTTAGTACTTGCAATGGCAATGGCATTGGGCGTAACTGCTTCTGCCTATGCTGCAAACCCCTTCTCCGATGTGCCTGCAGGCCATTGGGCGTATGACTCCGTAAACAAACTGGCAGCAGCTGGTATCGTTGACGGTTATGGCAACGGCACTTTCGGCGGCGATCGCCTGATGACCCGTTACGAAATGGCACAAATCGTAGCAAAAGCAATGGCAAAAGGCGCTAATGTAGACCGTTTGGCAGCTGAATTTGCTGATGAACTGGACAGCCTTGGTGTACGCGTTGCGGCTTTGGAGAAAAAATCTGATAATGTTAAAATTACAGGTGAGTTCCGTGCTTTGTATGCTAACCATGAAGGTAAAGGCAGTATTTCCAACGATTATGAAAGCACTTTGCGTTCCCGTATCTGGATCACAGGTCAGATCAATGACGGCTGGAAATATACCGGCATGCTGCAGAACACGCAGGATCTGTCTACTGATTCCGGTGACGAAAGCACTGATTTCCAACGTGCCTATCTGGAAGGCCGACTCGGCGGTATGGATGTAACTGCAGGCCGTTATAATGCTTTCTTTGCAGACGGCAATATTTATGATAATCGTGCTGATGGCGTGGAAGTTTCTTACGGCGATAAAATCAAGATCATTGGAGCCGCTGGTAAGGCAACTGACGATCTCGATAAGCTGGGCGTTTCCGGAACTACCGGCGGCAGCTATGCCGGCGGCGCTGTAGTTGCTGATTTCGGTAAATTCAACGCGTCTGCAGGTTACTATAACTTTAAAGACATTTTAGCTAAAAACAGTAAACTTGATAATGCAATCTGGTTCGTAGGTGCCGGTACTGAGTTTGGCGATTTTGCTTTGAATGCCATGTACCTTAAAGGCGATATGAGCTATCATGATGTTGATCTTGACGGCCTTGATGATGACGGCTGGACTGTAGGGTTGACCTTCAAGGGTGCGGAAGCGGCTAAAAAAGGTTCCTGGGGCCTGTTTGCCAACTATTATGATTTAGGCGGACAAACCTATATTGCTCATACTACTGATGCTAATACCTTTGACGGACAAGGTTTTAAAGGTTATGGTGTAGGTGCAAATTATACTGTTGCTAAAAATATGGTTTTAACTGCTGCTTACTATGATACTAAATCTAAATTTGATACCAGTGATAAAGATAAAATCATGTGGACTGATCTGACAATCACTTTCTAAGACAGATTTTTGCAGTTAATTAAATAATCTGAACTAAAAACGGCCGCATATGCGGCCGTTTTTGTATACTTTGGAACAAGTAAGAAAATTTTTTTCAAGAGAATACATAAAGCGGAAAAAATGGATTTTAAAATATAGGCGATTTATTATTATCAAAAGCAAAAGAAAAGTGGAATTTACTGATTTTTAGTTAAATTAGATAAATATAAAATAGTATTGCAAAAACTAGAAACGCACGCTAAAATAAACTAAAGCTTATAGTTTTGAAAGTTTATAATAATTGAAAAGCGGATGGCCGTAGAGGAAACTAGGTAACTCGTATGGCGCATTCCTTAGGAAATTGTTATGAGCTGAAAAACTTGGCTTAATAAATTTCCGAGGAGGAAAGAAACATGAAAAAATCTTTAGTACTTGCAATGGCAATGGCATTGGGCGTAACTGCTTCTGCCTATGCTGCAAACCCCTTCTCCGATGTGCCTGCAGGCCATTGGGCGTATGACTCCGTAAACAAACTGGCAGCAGCTGGTATCGTTGACGGTTATGGCAACGGCACTTTTGGTGGCGATCGCCTGATGACCCGTTACGAAATGGCTCAAATCGTAGCAAAAGCAATGGCAAAAGGCGCTAACGTAGACCGTTTGGCAGCTGAATTTGCTGACGAGCTGGACAGCCTTGGCGTACGCGTTGCAGCTTTGGAGAAAAAATCTGATAACGTTAGAATCACTGGTCAGGTACGTTATGACTACACTGATTATTCCGGCGATATCGACGGTTATCGTTCCAAACTGCGTTCCCGTATTTCCATCAACGGTCAAATCAATGACGACTGGAAATATGTTGGCATGCTGCAAAATGACGAGAATTTAGCTGATGATGTCGGCAATGAAGGCACTGAATTCCAACGTGCTTACGTTGTAGGTAAAATCGGTGCTGTAGGCGTTTCTGCAGGCCGTCAGAACCTGAACCTTGCAGATGGTAATATCTATGATACCCGTTATGATGGTGTAAACCTGACTTTCGGTAAAGAAGTGAAATTGGAAGCCTTCTATGGCAAACCGACCAACTCTTTCAAAAACTGGGGCTTCGATAAAATTTATGGCGCACGCGTTAATGGTAAAATCGGCGCTTTAAATGCAGAAGCCGGCTGGACTAAATTTGAAGGTGATGCTACTCCTATCACCAGCGACGACGACAGCATCTGGAACGTTGGCGCAACTTATAACTTCAGCGATAAAGCGTCTCTGGGCGTTATGTACTTGAGATCTGATGTTGAAGATCTTGAAGGCGATAAAGACGGCTTTGTAGTTACCGGTACTTTGGGCGGCGCTAAAGCTTCCAAACCGGGTTCCCTGGGCTTCGTTGCTAAATACTATCAACAAGCTGCAGGCACTGCTATCCAACACACCATGAACGGTGAATATGGCCCGACCTATTCCGGCGAAGGCTTCAAAGGTTACAGCGTAGCTGGTTACTATACTGTTGCTAAAAACATGATCGCCGGTATCGAATACTACGATCTGAAACAAACTTATTCTGACGACAAAATGAAAACCTTGTGGTCTCAATTGATCGTTACTTTCTAAGATTAACTTAGAGGCTTAAGCGGACGCGTATGCGTCCGCTTTCTTTTATTTTATGCTGAGCTCGGTTGAAGATGATCTGCTGCCTGAATTTGTTTCAATAAAGCTTTCTTAAATTTTTTTATTCCATTAACTTGTTTAAAGTTAAACTTTTTTGCAATTAAGCTAATTTGCATCTGGGGTTGACGGGGGTTAAGATAGGTGACGTAGCCGATAGATTTCAGGAGCAAGCGGCAGCAGACGGAAGAGGTAACAAGGTGACTTGTCCGAAATGTTGTTGATTTCTGTTTGGAATTTACGGACTGCAGAAAATATCTTTCCTGAGGAGGAATAGAAAATGAACAAATCTGTAGTTTTAGGTATGGCGATGGCTTTAGGCGTAACTGCTTCGGCTTACGCAGCTAATCCGTTTTCTGATGTGCCGGCAAACAGCTGGGCTTATGACGCTGTCAATAAACTGGCGGCAGAAGGTATTATTGACGGTTATCCTAATGGAACTTTTGGCGGCGATCGTTTGATGACCCGTTATGAAATGGCGCAGATCGTAGCCAAAGCTATGGCTAAAGGCGCTAATGTAGATCGTCTGGCAGCTGAATTTGCCGATGAGCTTGATTCTTTAGGCGTGCGTGTTGCCGGTCTTGAAAAGAAATCAGATAATGTAAAAATCACTGGTGAAATTCGTGCCCGCTATGTTGACCAAAAAGCAAAAGCTAATCAGGGCAGCAAATATGATTCTGACTTGCGTAGCCGTTTGTGGCTGAATGGTCAGATCAATGATGACTGGACTTACACAGCTATGATCCAGAATATTCAGGACTTCAGCAATGATCAGGGTGATGAGGGCACAGATTTTAAACGTGCTTATGTCAATGGCCGCGTTGGTGGCGTTGGCTTACAGGCAGGCCGTATCGATGCCTTCCTGGCAGACGGCAATATTATGGATGCCCAGGCTGACGGCCTGGTTGCTACCTATGGCGACCGTATTAAAGTTAAAGCTTATATGGGTAAGGCTTCCGACGATACTGATTTCGATGTCAATAATGTTATTGCAACTAAAACAATCGCTAACAGATATTACGGCGGTGAGGTTTCCGGTAATCTTGGCGATTCGCTGAACCTGGCTGCCGGTTATGTGAAGTTCCAGGATGTTATGGGCAGAGATTCTGGTAAAGATGACGGGATCTGGCATGTTGGTGCAGCATATAACTTTAATAATGATCTGACACTTTCTGGTATGTACCTCAATTCTAACTGGGACGGTGAAAGAAATTCTGACGACGATGGCTGGACCGTTGGTTTGAATTATAAAGGCGCTCAGGCATCTGATGCCGGGTCTTATGGTATTTTTGCCCGTTACTATGATCAGGGCGAAGGCACTTATTGGGAACATACTACCGATGCCAATACTTTCTGGAATACAGGCTTTAAAGGTTATGCAGTAGGCGCAAACTACGCTGTTGCTAAAAACATCGTTGCTACTTTGGCCTATTATGATACCAAAGCCAAAACTGTTACCAGTGAAGGCAGCAGCTTGAAAGATAAAAGGCTGTGGACTGACGTGACCTTTACTTTCTAAATTTAAGAGCTTTAAAACGACCGCTTTGGCGGTCGTTTTTTTTATGCTTGACCGTAATAATAGCAGGTTGATAATGGTATTGTAATAGAAATATTACAGAATGCTTTTTCTGATTTCCTGAAAACTGTGATATAATATGTTCAACGATGTAATTGGAGAGGTAGTAATGGATAAAAAAATTTTAAAATATATTGGGCATGATCTATACAATGTAAAAAAGCTTAAAGAAAGAAAAAGATATATTGTTTTTAGAATAAGATGTGGTTTACATAAAAGTCAGATTGGAGCTTTATTGAATTTTTTTCAAATGACTCCTTTGCGAAGAGAGATGCTCAAACATACAACTTCCTTTGTGGAACAAACTACCCGTGCGTTTTTTTATAAGGGCTCTACCTGGGATGAGCGTATTGCCATTGTAAAGAACCATATTGAATATATGGAAAATATATTTAACGATGAAGCTATAGCAAAATTATATGTTAATGGCGAACGTATAAGGCTGTGGGAAGATACATATGAAGAGCGGCCGTTGGTAATGGAGCTGTGGTTTCATGGAGGACAGCGCAAGGAAGGGTGCCTTTCGCTGGTGCTTTCGTTGGGTGCAGACGAGCTGTACCAAATTATGTTTTGGCTGGCGCCGTCACCGGAAGATAATGAAATGTCGCTGTGGATAGGCGCGTTACAGGGAACGCCTAACGGCAGTGAGATCATAAAAGGTCTGACCAAAGCTTTTTTTGGTTACCGTACTAAAAATCTGATTTTCTATGGTATCAGGAATGTAGCGGCAGGATTGGGCTGTAAGCATTTATATGCGGTTTCCAATGCCGGATATTATGCAATGAACCATGTGCGCATTGACCGTAAATTAAAAACCTCGCTGGATGATTTCTGGCAGGAATGTGAAGGGCAGGCATGTAAAGATCAGCGTTTTTTTGAAATGCCGATAGAAGAATACCGCAAATCCATGGAAGAGCTGAAGTCTTCTAAACGGGCTCAGCACAGAAGAAGGTTTGTGAAAATGGATGAAATAACTGAATCTGTGACAGAAGTGTTAAATAATTATAAAAAATAAAGGCGTGACCACATTATCTTGTGGTCGCCTATTTTTTTTACGCACTTTATATGGTATAATAGCCTCATAAAAATAATAAATAACGGAGGTATTGTAATGAAAAGACGACTCCTTACTTTGCTTTTGACTCTGGTTTTCTGTGTAACATCAGTTGCGCCTGGTTTTGCCATGAATGCTGATGATTTGGGCGGCGCTGTACCGGCTGCGGCAGCAGTGGCACAAATGTCTGCTACTGATAAAATTTCCGCTATGGAAAAGATGTTATATGGTACTGAGCAGGCAGGCGCATTGGTCGGACGTATGGATAGTTTGGAAGATGATGTTTATGGGACTGTTACCAGCGACGCTATTTTAGATCGTATTGATAACCTGTATGATTATCTTAAAGGAAATCCTGCCAGTAATGAAGCCGGGTTTTTAACCAAGCTCAACGCTATTGAATGGCAGTTTAATGAAAGTATGTCCGGTGGTCCTGCCAAGACCCGTATCGAGGCAGTAGAAATGATGCTTAACGGCAAAATTGATGAAGGTTCTCTTTCTTCCAGATTGGAAGCTTTGGCGAATATCGCTTTTACCGATGGTGTGATTTCTGTTGAAAGCGTTACTTTGCCGAAGGATTCTGTGATTAAAGTAGAATTTACTGAGGAACTGAGCAGCAGAGAAGACAAAGCAGGTGAACCTGTGCATTTTAAAATTGCTGACAATGTTTATGTGAATGATGTGCTGGTACTTCCTAAAGGTGCTTTAGGAGAAGGTACTATCAAAAAGGTTGTACAGCCGCGCAGCTTTGGCCGTGATGCCCGTATTGACGTAGATTTTACTCATGTTTATGCTCTTGACGGAACTAAGGTTCCGGTCTATATCGGCGATCTGGCCAAGCAGGAGGCTAAGACTGCAGCCGGTGCAGCAGGAGCGGCAATCGGCGGTATGATCGTTTTAGGGCCTATCGGTGCGTTAGGCGGTGCCTTTGTTACTGGTAAAGCAGTAGTCATTCCCGTTGGTTCTACTACTTATGTACAAACTATGGAAGATACTACTATCCAGGGTATGGTTTATCAGGGAAAATAAAATTTGAATTATCAGTAAAACCCGCCGTAGTGGCGGGTTTTTTATTTAAAATTGTGATATAATATGTAGTGGAT